>Ga0233425_10002492_pt1 | contig 36011 bp, 26 predicted proteins | sample Watercolumn_Towu_2_FD_181712 | JGI IMG/M metagenome (GOLD analysis project Ga0233425, IMG submission 181712) | Freshwater microbial communities from Lake Towuti, South Sulawesi, Indonesia - Watercolumn_Towuti2014_140_MG | ecosystem: Environmental > Aquatic > Freshwater > Lake | place...
TCGTCTGCGGCGAAAACGTCTGCGGCATGGACCCGGCCGCAGTCATCAAAAAGGGCCGCATCGTCAAATCCCCGGAGATGGAGCGCCGGGTCAAAGTCTTCCGCAAATGGTACCAGGGCCAAGGCGACCTCATCGTCCAGGCCAACGTGGAGGACACCCGGTTAGGGGTGCCGGAGTACGTCATCGGGGAACTGGGGGTGGAGTTCTTCGAGGTCAAGTGGGGCCAGGGGGCCAAGGACATCGGCGGCGAGGTTAAGCTTCCCAACCTGGACCGGGCCCGGCAGCTCACGGACCGGGGCTATATCGTGCTGCCCGACCCCAAGGACCCCCTCACCGTGGAACAGTACAATCTCCGGGGCATCCGGGAATTCGAGCGCCACTCCCGGGTGAACCTGGTGACCGAAGAAGGCTTCTTTAAGACCGTGGAGCATCTGCGCCGCCTGGGAGCGAAGCGCGTCTCGTTAAAGACCGGGGCCTACCGCCCCGCGGACCTGGCCCGGGCGGTGAAGTTCGCGTCCCAGGCCAAGGTCGATCTCCTCACCGTGGACGGCGCGGGCGGGGGCACGGGCATGAGCCCCTGGGCCATGATGAACGAATGGGGTATTCCCACGGTCCATCTCGAGTGCCTGCTGCACCAATACCTCTCCCGCCTTAAGAATAAGGGCGAGTTCATCCCCGACTGCGCCATCGCCGGGGGCCTGTCCATGGAGGACCACGTCTTCAAGGCCCTGGCCCTGGGCGCGCCCTTCGTCAAGCTGGTCTGCATGGGCCGGGCCATCATGACCGCCACCATGGTGGGCAACCTGGAAGGAAAAAAATTGGTGGAAAGATGCAAACAGGAAGGCAGAGACATCAAAGAGGCCTACCTGGAGCATTTTACGGAGTGCATTGATCTCAGGCGGCGTTATCCCCTGGGAAAATACGCCCGCATCCCCGGGGGCGGGGTGGGCATGTACAGCTACCTCAAACGCATGACCCAAGGCCTGCAGCAGTTCATGGCCGGCTCCCGGAAGTTCGCCTTGAAATACCTCGATAGAAGCGACCTCATGGCCCTGACCCGGGAAGCTGCGGATGTCTCCGGGATTCCATACGTCATGGACGCGGACGCCAAGGAGGTGGATAGGATTTTGGGGTGACCAGGTTTTTGGCAAGAAATTGGGACAGACGCCAACTTTTGTTGATAAATGGTGTCTGTCCCGGATTCCTGAATAATGCCTCGCCTTTCAGCCGGAGTATTTTTGCAAATCCCTGATAATTCATTCCAGTTTACTGCCCCCAGTCCGAAAAGAATCCAAGTGTCGGTATCTTGGGGGAGGGACAACCTCCAGCCGCGGCCTGGCCTCGCCGGGGCATATAATAACATCAGGCAAAGTTTATCAACAGCAAAGAGGCTGTTCCCTAATCTCTTTTTGTATCATTCTAAATCTCCCTCTTACTGCGGAACCGGAAACGACAAATAATCTGGAAAAGGAGAACAGAATTATGGGAAAGCGAAAGATATTCAAACTCTTCATCTTGATGGCCGCCATGGTCTTGTTTGCAGGTCTATCCGGGGGCTATGGATGGGCCGCCAACCTGCCCAACTTTGTAGGGGTCAACTACGGCCCCTTCCACAAGGACGGCCAGGCACCCGGGACCCCGATCACCGACAGCCAATTTCTTGCCGACCTGGGGATCATGGCCGGCAAGTTCACCTACATCAAGACTTACGGGCTGGATACGGCGTCCAGACTTGACCAATTGGTGCCCCTGGCCAGTCAGAACAGTATCAACGTTAATTTTTTCCTGGGGGGTTTATGAAGACGGCGCCAATCATGCCACGGTGACCCAGCCCCAACTGGATCTGGCCATCAGCCAGGCCAACACCTACCCCAATCTGGTGAAAGTAGTGGTGGTGGGCAATGAATGCCTGCCGGGGGATTCCACGCCGTCGCCCGTCAGCGTCGACCAGCTTAACCAGGATCTCCAATACGTGCGGGCTGGGATTACCAACCAGAACATCCTGGTCACCACCTGTTTATCCTACGGGGGAGCGAACAGCTTCGGCGCCCAGGTGGCGCCCAATTGCGACGTAATGATGGTGAACATCTATCCCTTCTACGGCCAGGTGGACATCGGCAGCGCCTGGAGCAACCTGACCAGCGCCTACAGTGGCTTTGTCAATATGTTCTCCGGGAAACAAGTGATCGTCGGGGAGACCGGCTGGCCCAGCGGCCCGGTGGGAACCAACAACGGCAACGCGGTTCCGAGTGTGGCCAATGAGCAAACCTATATTAACGAGGTTCTGGCCAACGGCCCGTCAATGGGGCCGATATTTGCCTTCGAGGCCTTTGACGAGCCCTGGAAGACCAATGAAGGCAGTTGGGGGATCTATTGGGGAATCTGGGATAAAAACGGCACCGCCAAATTTTCCGTGAATACTTATCTCAGCCGGGATATGTCTTTTATCGCGGACCTGAACAATAACGGTTCCGAAGAGGTGGCCCTGCTGCGCCATGATCTGGATCGGGGAGTTACCATAGTCCACGTGAAGGACGGACAAACCGGCAAGGTCATCAAAACCATCCGGTTTTTGCGGGCCGGCTGGATGCCGGCGGCCGCGGCCACCCTGGCGGACCTCAACGGCAACGGTTTTCCGGAGCTGGCCGTTCTGGGAACCAATGAAAGAACCGGCGAAGTGCAGGTGGAAATCAGGGATTCGAACACGGGAAATTTAATCCGACGGGTCAACTTCGATGCCCGCTTTCGCCCCAAGGAACTCGTGGTGCGCAGCGACAATCAGATTGCGGTTTTGGGCACGGATGCCAGCCGGGGGGTGACCCAGGTCGAGGTGCGGAACCCCCTGAACGGTGCGCTGGTGAAAACCATCCGCTGGAACAACGAATTTTAGGCCTAGTACCTTATTCAGAGATGCGAGTGGGATGGGACTGCAGGCGGAGATACCTCTGCCCCCCCGCCTCGGAGGTCCATTCTTAAATTAAGATTATGGGGAAATTAGGGGACAGGCATCATTTAATGCTGGAAAAGGGTGTCTGTCCCTCCTTTCACCAACTTCAGCCACGACCGGCTCTTTTGCGCGTCCGCGGTTGGAGCGGCTTGGAGGCTCGAAGTATCTTCTCATAAAGCGTCTCTGGAGCCACATCAGCTCCATTCGGCCAACCGATGGTGCCCCCTTCAATCGTTGCTTTGGAGAAAATGGTCAGGTCTTTAAGCGCTGCAAAAATAGGTCCCCGGGAAAGATAATCGGTAAAATCAATTTCTCCCTCTATACCATCATCAAATAAGATGTGATAGGCATATTCACCACGGTATTCGATCTTGATCACTTCGTTCATATCCCACATAACACACCTCACGGCAATGGTTCGATCTTCTTAATCTCTTTGCCCTGCTTGGCTAATTCCCAGTCCTCAATAAGTTCTCGATAACGCAAGTCGACCCATTCCCGGATAAGCTTCACTGCGGTCCGTGATTGCAAATCGCCCCTAATAATGTTGCCGCGGAAATCAAAGAGGGCTTTCTTACCTTGATACTCCACATGGATGTGTGGAGGATCATGGTCATCATAAAACATCCTGATGATGATTCCGAAGAAGAAAGAGATTATGGGCATGCCCTAACCGCATTGTTGGCTTATGTTTGTCGAGCACTGATGTACTATATACACTATATTATTGCAAAAAGCTAAGAGGTAGGATGTCGGCTCCGGATTATTCCTAACCCCAAATCCCCGGCCCCCGGCCCCTGCCCCCTGGTCCCCCGCCTCACTTCACCTTAATCCACAACAACCGGGTCACGTTGGGCCCCGGGTTGCGCCATTGGCCCGGGACTTCCGAGGACAGGTAGATCATGTCCCCGGTTTTGAGATGATAGACCGCCTGGCCCACCTGCACCTGCAACCTCCCGGAGAGGACGTAGCCGATTTCCTCCCCCTTATGGGAAAAAAAAGTGTCCTGGCAGGCTCTGTTTAGGTGTGATTTCTATGTGATATGGTTTGGCCTTGACCTCGAAATCCACCGGGTAGAGGAGCCGGGCAAAGACCGCGTCCTCGGGCACCCCCGGGAGCTTGACCTCCACCCCAGGTTTTTTTTTGCAAGTTCCTTGAAATTCATTCCAGTTTATTATCCTCCGCTCCGATAAGAATCCAAGTGTCGGTATCTACTGAGGAGGTAGCACTCCCAGCCGCGGCATGGCCTCACCGGGGCAGGTAATAACCACAGATAAAGTTTATCAACACCTAAGAGGCTGTTACCTATTTCCCTTTAGTATCAGTTAACATCTCCCTCTTTCTAAGGAATCGGAAAGGCCGAAGAATCTTAAAAAGGAGAACAGATTTATGGGAAAAAGGAAAATGTTCAAGCTCTTCGCGTTGACGGCCGCCATAGCCTTATTTGCCGGCCTGGCCGGGGCTTATGGTTGGGCTGCCGCCCCCCTGCCTAACTTTGTGGGAGTCAATTACGGCCCCTTCCACAAAGACGGTCAGCTCCCCGGTACGCCGATCCCTGATAGCCAATTCATTGCCGACTTTAAGATCATGGCCAGCAAGTTCACCTTTGTCAAAACCTATGGTTTGGATACCGCCTCCAGACTCGATCAAGTAGTGCCGCTGGTCAGCGCGCACTATCCATCGCTAAAAATATTTTTGGGAGTCTTCGAAACCGGTGCGGGCCATGCGGCCGTGACGCAACCGCAACTGGACCTGGCCATCCAACAGGCCAACGCCTACCCCAACACCGTGAAATGCGTCGTGGTGGGCAATGAATGCACCGATAAGGACTCCAACCCAAATCCGGTCAGCATCACTCAACTCATCCAGGACCTCCAATATGTCCGGGCCGGGATCACCAACAAAAAAATCCTGGTGACCACCTGCCTGGGCTATGCCGCCGCGCAAGCCTACGGCACGCAATTGATGCCTTATTGCGACGTGATGATGGTGAACATCTACCCCTTCTATGCCGGGCCTTACGGGATTGACATTAACGGCGCCTGGAGCAATCTGGCCTCCGGCTACGGCACCTTTGCCAATCAATTTGCCGGCAAACAAACCATCATCGGGGAGACGGGCTGGCCCAGCGGGCCGGCCGGGGTCAACAACGGCAGTGCGGTCCCCAGTGTCGCCAATGAGAAAACCTACACCAACCAGATCCTGCAAAACGGTCCCAAACTGGGACCGATTTTCGCCTTCGAAGCCTTTGATGAGCCTTGGAAAACCAACGAAGGCAGTTGGGGGCCATACTGGGGAATCTGGGACAAAAACGGCTCACCCAAATTCACCTTAAGCACCTTTCTTACCCGGGACACTTCTTTTACTACTGATCTAAACAGCAACGGCGTCGAAGAGGTGGCCTTATTGCGCCACGACCTGGATCGGGGAATGACGGTGGTCCATCTGCGGGATGGTGAGACCGGGAACCCCATCAAAACCCTGCGATTCCTGAAGGCCGGCTGGACGCCGGCGGCCATAGCCGCGCTGGCGGACCTCAACAGCAACGGTTTTCCGGAACTGGCCGTTCTGGGGACCAATGAAAATACCGGGGACGTGCAGGTGGAAATACGGGATTCACAAACGGGAGACCTGATCAACCGGATCAGTTTCGACGCCCGCTTTACTCCCAAGGAACTGGTGGTGCGCGGCGACAATCAGATTGCGGTTATGGGCACGGATTCCAGCCGGGGGCTGAGCCAGCTCGAAGTGCGGAACCCCTTGAACGGGGCGTTGGTGAAAATCATCCGCTGGAACAACGAATTTTAGGCCTAAGGCCGTTACCTGGGTTCCCAAACTCAGCTTGGGAACCAGAGAAAAGACTTTAGCACAAAGACACAGAGAGCACAGAGAAGGCTTTTAGCCCTGGCGGTAAACCGCCAGGGCTAATTTTTTATTCTTTGTTGTGTCTCTGTGGCTAATCTTTCCTGCCTACTTAACCTTAATCCATAACAACCTAGCCACGTTCGGCCCCGGGTTGCGCCATTGGCCCGGGAGTTCGGAGGTCAGGTAGATGAGATCGCCGGTCTTCAAGGTGTAGACCGCCTGCCCCACGAAGAGTTGCAGCCTGCCGGAGAGCACGTAGCCCACCTCCTCCCCCTTGTGGAAAAAGAAATGGCCGGGCAGGGTCTCCTTGGGCGCGATCTCGATGAGGTAGGGTTTGGCCTTGGCCTCGAAGTCCACGGGATAGAGCAGCTTCGCAAAAACCGTGTCCTCCGGCATACCCGGGAGCTTGACCTCCACCCCGTCGGCGGCCGTGAAGACCAGGCGCTCCCTGCCTTCGGGCCGCTCCTCGAAAAAGGAGGAGAGGTCCACGGCCAGGACCTCCCCCATTTTCATGAGCGCGGGCAGCGACGGATAAATCAAGTTGGACTCCACCTGGGAGATGGTGGAGGGGGTGACCCCCACCAGCTTGGCCAATTCCGTTTGCGACAATCCCCTTTTTAAGCGGAACTCCTTGAGGCGCATCCCCAAATCCAGGCGGCCCGGGACCCGGCTTTCGTCTTCAAAGGTGACGGTGAGGTCCTTGGTCCAGTAGACATGGGGCTTATGAAATTCATCCGGGCCGCGGTTTTCCGCCTTGAGGATGGTAAGGGAGGTGGTGCCCCGCTTGATGGTCAGCTCGATGGCCACCTGGGCGATCTGGTTGATCTGGGCCCGGAACTTCTGGGAATGAGCGTTCTTCTCCAGGATCCAGTAGGCGATGGTGTTCAAATCGTAGAGCCGGGGGCAGGAATGGGAATAGAAGTTAAGGAACCGGTCTTCGCTGCCCCAGAGTTCCGTCATGCCGGTGATGGACTCGAAGATAAAGCGCACGTCCCCCTGAAATTTCCCGTGCACCCCGTAGAGCAGGTCCATGAACCCCTGGGGGTCCCGGGGGTCCTCCACCTTGAGGATGCGGCAGGGGAGCTCCGCCTCCAGGCCCTCGTAGAACTTGAGGAAGATGGCGGAGCCGTTGCCCTTACCAAAGGTGAAGCAATCTAAAATGGTGAGGTCCGGATAGGACGCCAGATGTCCCAGTTTGTCCAGGAGGTTTTTGGGCGAGCGATCGAAACTGACGTAAATGATGGGCTTTTTCTGGAGGTGGCAGGCCAGCAGGAAGTTCAGCGAAAAAACCGGGGCGAGGCTGCCGGCGTCGTCGTGCCAGACCACGTTATCGCCGATGAACAAACCTCCCAGGAGCAGGTCCAGGCGGCTGACTCCCGAAGGCACGCGTTGTTTGTCGGTGGCCACGTTTTCCCCTCCCGGGGACTGAAATTGATTTTCGAAATATTTTAGGGATTTTGCCGCCGGACGTCAAGAAGTCGGGGCCGTATACCGGAGCTCTCTTTTTTGGGGACAGTTTACATTTTCGCAATAAATTAGTATTGCTTAAAAATTATATTGCTAATTAACAATTATGATGGTATTTATCAGTCAAACTAACAACTATGTATTATTTGTTAGTTCATAATTTTGGTTTTTGGTGATTAACTCCCGGAATTTCTTTATAAAATAAGCCAGCCCGAAGCTGGCTTATTTTTTGCATTTAATTATTCGTTTGGCCCGGTTTCCGCCCCTTTCCATTTCAAGACCATATCTCAAGGAGTGGAAACCATGACTATCAGCAACCCCAATCGCAGTCCCGCCACCCTCACCAAGAACCGGGTGATGCCCGCCCCGGTTTCCGGCATCTGTGTAACTTGTTTGGACGGTTGTCCCGGACCTTGTGAAATCGGCCGCTCCGCAGTCCGGGGCCGGGAACTCCTCTACCCCATGCCTTTCGGGAAGGTCACTGCAGGCGCGGACAAAGACTACCCCTGCGACTTTTCCTATTTCAATATCCAGGGCACCTGTGTGGGCGCCGTGGGCATGCCCGCGGATTCGGACAAGGCCATCTTCCCGGCGGTGAACACCCAGATGGAGATCGGCGAAAAGCACAAGGTGAAGCTGGCCTTCCCCGCCTTCACCGGCGCGCTGGGCTCCACGGACATCGCCCGCATCCACTGGGAGTCCATGGCCATCGGCGCGGCCATCAGCGGCATCATCCTGGTCTGCGGCGAAAACGTCTGCGGCATGGACCCCAAGAGCGAAATCAAGAAAGGGCGCATCGTCCATTCCCCGGAGATGGAGCGCCGGGTCAAGATCTTTAAGAAATGGTACAACGGCTACGGCGATATCATCGTCCAGGCCAACGTGGAGGACGGCCGCCTGGGCGTCCCCGAGTACGTCATCGAGAAGCTGGGGGTTGAATTTTTTGAACTCAAATGGGGCCAGGGGGCCAAGAACATCGGCGGCGAAGTCAAGCTCCCCAATCTGGAGCGGGCCAAGCAGCTCAAGGACCGGGGCTACATCGTCCTGCCGGACCCCCGGGATACCATGACCCAGGAGCAGTACAGGGTTCGGGGCATCCGGGAGTTCGAGCGTCATTCCCGTTTGGGCATGGTGGACGAAGACGAATTTTATAAGACTGTGGAGCATCTGCGCCGGGTGGGGGCCAAACGGGTTTCTCTCAAAACCGGGGCCTACCGGCCCGCGGACCTGGCCCGGGCGGTGAAGTTCGCGTCCCAGGCGAAGATCGACCTCCTCACTGTGGACGGCGCGGGCGGCGGCACGGGCATGAGCCCCTGGCGGATGATGAACGAATGGGGCATCCCCACCGTGCATCTGGAGTGCCTCCTTTATGAATACCTGTCGCACTTGAAGAGCAAGGGCGAATTCGTCCCGGCCTGCGCCATCGCCGGGGGCCTGTCTTTGGAAGACCACGTCTTCAAGGCCCTGGCCCTGGCCGCGCCTTTTGTGAAACTGGTGTGCATGGGCCGCTCCATCATGACCGCGGCCATGGTGGGGAATTACGAAGGCAAAAAACTCCGGGAAAAGTGCGAACGGGAAGAGCGGGACCTGAAAGAGGCCTATCTGGAGCACTTCGCCGAGGCCGCGGCCCTGCGGCGCAGGTACCCCCTGGGCAAGTACGGCCGCATCCCCGCGGGGGCCATCGGCATGTACAGTTACATCAGCCGCATGACCCAGGGCCTGCAGCAGTTCATGGCCGGAGCCCGGAAATTCGGCCTGGAGCACATCACCCGGGACGACCTGGTGGCCCTGACCGAAGACGCGGCCAAGATCTCCGGCATCCCTTACGTCATGGACTCCGACGCCCGGGAAGTGGAAAAGATCCTGGGCTACAACCGCGCGGACTCCTTGGCCAAAATGGGCCCCTATGCCAATCATGGGCCTTTGACTGCGAAAACGGGGAAGTAAGACAAAAAGATTTACCACAGAGGCACAGAGAGCACAGAGTTACACAGAGAAAAGATATTAGCCCTGGCGGTAACCGCCAGGGCTAATTTTTTTACCTCTGTGAACCTCTGTGTCCTCTGTGTCTCTGTGGTGAATCTTTCCAAACAATTTTGTAGCGAAATCTTCCATAAATTAACAATTACGTAGCATGACATTCCGGAATATTTTTTAAATCTCCTCGAAATTATTGCTTTTTCCCCCTGGCACGCTTATTGTTAGGCATTAATCGAATCTACTTCAAATAAGGAGAGGATTGCCGTGAACTGCAAGACCGTTGAAGATGTCCTCAAGTGTGTTAAGGACCAGAATGTCAGCTTTATCCAGCTATGGTTTACCGATGTACTGGGGATGCTGAAAAGCTTCTCCATCCGCCCGTCCGAACTGGATGAGGGCATGACCGAGGGCATGGGGTTTGACGGCTCCTCCATTGAGGGGTTCTCCCGCATCGAAGAGTCCGACATGATCGCCAAACCCGACCCCACCACCTTCCAGCTCCTGCCCTGGCGGCCGGACGAACAACCTGTAGCCCGCATGTTTTGCGATATCCTGCAGCCTGACGGTTCGCCCTATCCCGGCGACCCCCGCTATGTTTTGAAAAGAGTGCTCGCCAAGGCTGCCGAGAAGGGCTACATCTCCTACCTGGGACCGGAACTGGAGTACTTCTACTTCGCCAACAACGAAGCCCCCGAAGTCCTGGACAAGGGCGGCTATTTTGACGCCCCGCCCCTGGACGTGGCCAACGATCTCCGGCGGGAGACCATCTTCGCGCTGGAAAAACTGGGGGTGCGCATCGAATACAGCCACCACGAAGTGGCCGACTCCCAGCACGAAATCGACATGCGCTACGACGAGGCCATGAAGATGGCCGACAAGACCATGACCCTCAGGGCCACGGTCAAGGCCATCGCCATGATGAACGGCATCTATGCCACCTTCATGCCCAAACCCATCTTCGGCATCAACGGCAGCGGCATGCACACCCACCAGTCCTTGTTCAAGGGGACCAAGAACGCCTTCTACGACGCCAACGACAAGTACCACCTGTCCGCGGAAGGCAAGAGCTACATCGCCGGGTTGCTGAAACACGCCCGGGAGATCACCGCCATCTGCAGCCAGTGGGTCAACTCCTACAAACGCCTGGTGCCCGGCTACGAGGCCCCGGTATACGTCTCCTGGGCCCGGCGCAACCGCTCCGCGTTGGTCAGGGTACCCATGTACAAGCCCGGCAAAGAAGCGGCCACCCGTTGCGAATACCGGGCGCCTGATCCGGCCTGCAACCCTTATCTGGCTTTTGCAGTCATGATCGCCGCGGGCCTGAAGGGCATCGAGAACAAGTACCCGCTGCCCGAGCCGGTGGAAGAGGACATTTACCATATGTCCGAAAAAGACCGGAAAAAGAAGGGCATCGCCGAGCTGCCGGGCAGCCTGGACGAGGCCGTGAAAGAACTGGAGAAGAGCGCGCTCATCAAGGAAACCCTGGGCGACCATATCTTCACCAAGTTCATCGAGAACAAGAAGATCGAGTGGGACCGGTACCGCATGCACGTGAGCCAATACGAAATCGATCGCTATCTGCCCATACTCTGATTCCGGGGGTAACTTGTTGCCGGGATTGGAGCGTATCTGATATATTACCCGTATATAAGTTTCTCATGGTAAATCTTGGGCCAGAGGGGAAAATCCCCTCTGGCCCCCATTTCACTTGAGGCGTAAGTTCTATGTCCATGGAAGTCGTGGTTTTTGCCTGTCAGCAGGCAGTGCCGGAGCCGGAGGCGGTAAAAAGTTTGTGGCGCGGCGGCGAGGTGCGGCTGCGGGTGCTGCCTGAGCCTTGCAGCAGCAAGATGGAAGCCTTCCAGTTATTACGCACCCTGGCCACCCCGGTGGACCTGGTGTGGGTCATCGGCTGTGAAGAGCAACTCTGCCGTTATAACGAAGGAAGCCATCGAGCCGGCGGCCGCATGGCCTATACCAAGAAATATTTGGCTGAGATCGGCCTGGAGCCGGCCCGGGTGGGGCGATCCGTCCTGATCCCCAGCGATGAATCCGCGTTGGCCGCCATTGTTGCTGAAATCAACGACCGCGTTCAAGCCCTGGGGGCCAGCCCGTTGCGCCGGGCGCCCGGCGCCGCGGCCCGCCGGTCGGCCAAGTAGGAGGTCCCATGCCCGCCAAGTATCATATCCACGTGCGCTCGGTCCCTCCCCGGTTCAGCCCCCTGGCGAAGAGCACCATCATCGATTGGGCCGAAGGCTGTCTGCGCTGCGCCCGCTGCGTCAAAGAGCAATGCCCGGTGGATGCCTACCGCAAGAGGGGTTTCGACCGCACCCAGTTCGTGGACACCATTGACGAGCTGTGCCGGGACTGCTACCGCTGCGTCCAGGGCTGTCCCCGGGAGCTGATCTTTAAGGCATCCAATCCCCAGTACAGCCGGATCGGCAACGAATATTGGACTCCGGAAATCCTGGCCGCCACCTGGTATCAGGCGGAAACCGGCAAGATCCCGGTCTCCGGCGCGGGTTACGGCGGCCCTTTCGCCGGCCCGGGTTTCGACTCCATCTGGACCGACATGTCGGAGATCGTCCGCCCCACCCGGGACGGCATCCACGGCCGGGAATATATCAGCACCAGCGTCGATGTGGGCCGCAAGCCCATGTTCCTAACCTTTGACAGTAACGGGGAGCTGACCTGGCCCTCCCCTCCCCTGCTGGAGCTGCCCCTGCCCATCCTCCTGGCCGCGCCCTCCCTGGGCGCCAATCCCGGAAACATCCGGGAGATCATCAACCATGCCGCCCATGAGCTGGGCACCCTGGCCATTGTGGCCCGGGAACGCCTGACCGCGATTCCCGAGAAAACCGCGAGCCTGGTCATGCCTTCTTACACCGCCGGCTCCCTGGACGCCAAAGATCCCCTTCTCTCCCAGGTGCGCATCATCGAAGTCCTGGACCACCCCGGGGTTTTGGAACAGCTGGAGGCGGTGAAAAAACGCCATCCCGAGCTGATCATCAGCGTCAAGGCGCCCGCGGACGGCCGGGTGGTGGACCGGGTGGCGGAATTGACCGCGGCCGGCGCAGAGGCCATTCACATCTATGCCTCCGAAGAAGCCCGGGGCTTGGGAGAGCTTCAGGAAACGCACCTCAAAGACCTGATCCGCCGCTGCCATCTGAAGCTGGTGGAAAACAAACTCCGGGACACGGTCACCCTACTGGTCAGCGGCGGCATCGCCCTGGCGGAGCACGTGGCCAAGGCCATCATCTGCGGCGCGGATGCCATCATCGCCGACCTGCCCCTGCTCTTGGCCCTGGAGTGCCGCCTCTGCCGCCAATGCGCCGAAGGCGGCAAATGCCCGGTGGAAATCGACACCCTCACCGTCAGGCGGGGCGCCCAGCGGATGGTGAACCTGGTCGGCGCCTGGAACAACCAGCTCCTGGAAATCATGGGGGCCATGGGCATGCGGGAAGTGCGCCGCCTCCGGGGTGAAGTGGGCCGGGCCATGTTCATCGAAGACCTGGAAAAGGAAATCTTCGCTCCTCTCTTTGCCAACCGGGAAGGGGAGTTGACGAAGCGGGAACCCACTTAAGAGATCGTTTTTCGTTTTTCGTTTTGCGTTTTTCGTTAAAGACCAAAGAAAAAGCAATTCTTGAAAAACGAAAAACCTTCTTGCATAACCTATTGTCACTATTGTTTTTTTCGCAAAACGAAAAACGCAAAACGAAAAACGGTATTTAAAATGGCAAAGCCGAAAAAAGTAATCGCTCTCCCGACCACTCCCCCCGGCCAGCCCTGGGAACCCGTTCCCACCCCGGCCCGGTTCCGCAATCCATTGAGCAAATACCGGGTCTACCGCAGCGAAACCAAGTGCGTCAAATGCGGCAAGTGCGTGGAGCTCTGCCCTTACGGCGTCTTTACCAAGGCCGGCAAATACCTGCGCAAGCCCAAAAGCTACCTCTGCCTGGGGTTCGAATGCCAGAAGAAGCCCTTTTATTGCGTCTCCAACTGCCCGGGCCAGGCCTTGAGGGTCCACGAACACCCCGTTTACCGCACCCTGGGAGACTGCCGCTGGAACGGGGATCTGCTGCTGAGCACCTGGTGGCAGGCGGAATGGGGCAACCTCCCCTACACCGACCTGGAGTACCGCACCGGCGGCTCCGGCGGCGGGTTTGACCGGCTGCGCTTTCTCTTCCCCCCCCGCCGGGGCGGGAAGCAGATCAGCCACGCGGACATCTCCCTGGAAGTGGACATCAACCGCCGGGGCGACGGCCGCCCCCAGGTGACCGTGGGGGTGCCCTGGTACGGCGGCGGCATGTCCTTCGGCTCGGTGAGCATCAATACCATCATCTCCCGGGCCACGGCCGCCAAGACCTTCAACACCCTGGTCTCCACCGGCGAAGGGGGCTACCCCGAAGAGCTTTATCCCTTTGACGACCACATCGTCACCCAGGTGGCCACCGGCCTCTTCGGCGTCCGGGAGGACACCCTGCAACGGGTGCGGATGATCGAATTCAAATACGCCCAGGGCGCCAAACCCGGCCTGGGCGGCCACCTCCTGGGGGACAAGGTCACCCCCGCGGTGGCCCGCATGCGGGAATCCGTCACCGGCAGCGCCCTGTTTTCGCCGTTTCCCTTCCACAGCGTCTATTCCGTGGAAGACCACAAGAAACACATCGACTGGATGAAGGAGATCAATCCCCGGGCCCTGATCTCGGTGAAGGTCTCCACCCCCACGGACGTGGACATGGTGGCCGTGGGCAGCTATTACGCAGGGGCCCACGTGGTCCAGCTAGACGGCAGCTACGGCGGCACCGGCGCCGCGCCGGACATCGCCAAAAAGAACATCGCCATGCCCATCGAATACGCCATTCCCAAGGTGCACCAGTTCCTCAAGGCCGAAGGCATCCGGGAGGAAGTCACCCTGGTGGCCTCCGGCGGCATCCGCACCGCGTTCGACGTGGCCAAGGCCATCGCCCTGGGCGCGGACCTGGTGCAGATCGGCACCGCCGACCTGGTGGCCATCGAGTGCCTGCGCTGCCACAACTGCGAGTCCGGCCGGGGCTGCGCCCGGGGCATCGCCACCACCGACCCGGAACTGGTGGACCTGATGACCATCCAGTGGGGCTCAACCCGCATCTGCAATCTGTACTACGCCTGGAGCTGGCAGATCAAAGAAATCCTGCGCCTCCTGGGCCTGCGGAGCATCCGGGAACTGGTGGGGCGGACGGATTTGTTGATGCATCTGGATTATTTCGAGCGGGAAGTGAATGACGATATCCGCCAAAGGTAAGCTGTCGCTATACGCTATTCGCTATTCGCTTTTTGCTTTTTGCTTTTTGCTTTAAAAAGCTAAAAGCCAATAGCGAATAGCGAATAGCGAAAAGCGAAAAGCCGAAACGATATAGATGAAAAACCGAGGTTATATATAAATGAAGTCCTCCAACCGAAATCACGACGGCCTCCGTCTCTGGGAAACCCGCAAACAATTCCAGCCTATTTATCCCCCCGACCGTGTAATCAAGGGGGAAGACGAAGGCGGCTGCGGTGTTACCGGTTTCGCGTCCAGCGTGCCGGTCTCCGGCAAGCACATCTTCCAGCCTTCCATCCAGATGCACAACCGGGGTAACGGCAAGGGCGGCGGCATCGCCGCGGTGGGCCTTGACCCCCAGACCCTGGGCGTCACCCAGCAGATCCTGGACGATGATTACCTGATCCAGATCGCCTATCTCGACAGCGACTCCCGGGCTGCGGTGGAGGCCCAGTTCATCACTCCGATCTTTAAAGTGGACCACGCCCAGCGCATTCCCACCATGGACGACTGGCGGGACCTGAAGGGCCTGGAGGTCTGCCCCCCGGAGGTCTGGCGCTATTTCGTGCGGGTCAAGGCCGAGGTCTTGCAGCACTTCATTCAGACCAACAGACTCTACGGCATCCCCAGCCGCAAGGTGGAAGACGAGTTCGTGGCCCAGAACTGCTACCGCCTGAACCAGGCGTATTACGCCTCCCTGGGCGAGAAAAAGGCTTTTGTGCTGTCCCAGGGCCGCAATATCATGATTTTAAAGATCGTGGGCTACGCCGAGGAAGCGGCTCTTTATTACCAGCTCCTGGATTTCAAGGCCCACATCTGGATCGCGCACCAGCGCTATCCCACCCGGGGACGGGTCTGGCACCCCGGGGGCGCGCACCCCTTTGCCGCGCTGAACGTCGCCCTGGTGCATAACGGCGACTTTGCCAATTACTTTGCGGTGAGCGAGTATCTGAGCCAGCGCCATTTTTATCCCCAGTTCCTCACGGATACTGAAGTCGCGGTCCTCACCTTCGACCTCTGGAACCGCCTCTACGGCTATCCTTTGGAATACGTCATCGAATCCATGGCGCCCACCACCGAACGGGACTTCGATCTGCTGCCGGAGGAAAAGCAGCGGGTCTACCGCCAGCTCCAGTCCGCCAATATCCACGGCTCCCCGGACGGCCCCTGGTTCTTCATCATCGCCCGCACGGACACGGATACGAACAATTTCGAACTCATCGGCATCACCGACACCTCCATGCTCCGGCCCCAGGTCTTCGCGCTCCAGGACGGGGAAGTGCAGATCGGCCTGGTCTGCTCGGAAAAACAGGCCATTGACGCCACCCTGGCTTCCCTGGCCGAGGAGGACCCCCGTTTCTGCCCGGTGGCCGACCTCTACTGGAATGCCCGGGGCGGCAGCGCCACCGACGGCGGGTCCTTCATCTTCTCTCTGGAGCCCCACAACGGCCAGCGGGTGCTCACCTGCAAGGATAAATTCGGCACTCCCAAGGTGGTGCCCTGGTATCAACGGCCCTGGGATGCCACCCTGGAGATCCGTAGCGAGCCGGATGAGGAATTGGGCCAAGAGGTGGCCGAGCTCCTCAAGGACCAGAGCGGCCGGGAATTCTACCGGTGGGTCAAGGCCGCGGTGCCCCAATGGTCTTATGTTACCTTCCGGCAAACCTTACAGATCGCGGTATCCCAGGCGCGCAAGGGCGACAAGCTCAAGGCCGCGGCCGTCAACGGCCTCACCCTGCTCCTGGACCGGCGCTACGATCCCGGTGACAAGAAACGCAGCCACTTGCTGCGCCTGGTGATGGACGCGCTGACTGCCATCTTTAACGACACCCCGAAAATCGGCAAAGCCCGGACCGGCCGCTATCACCGGGTGGGTTGGGACACCCGGGATAAACTGATCGCCCCGGCCAAACCGGACCACGTCCTGGTCCTGGATGCCGCGGGTTTTCCCCCGGAAGGGGACGACTGCGACGCCCGGTTCCTGTGCGAGGCCTTTGAGCTGGGTTGGCGGCAATTCATCTGTTACGGCTACCGGGGCCAGCGCTTTTTGGGCTGCGGTTTCGGCCTGAACACCGATGAGGTGCGCATCGACGCCTACGGCAGCACCGGCGACTACCTGGCCTCCGGCATCGACGGCATGACCATTGAGATCCACGGCAACGCCCAGGACCAACTGGGGCAGATCATGAAGCGGGGCAAACTGGTGATCCACGGCGACGTAGGCCAGACCTTCATGTACGGCGCCAAGGGCGGCGAAGTCTATATCCTGGGGAACGCCGCGGGCCGGCCCCTGATCAACGCAGTGGGCCGCCCCCGGGTGGTGATTAACGGCACCGCCCTTGACTTCCTGGCGGAATCCTTCATGGCCGGCGATCCTTTTGCCGGCGGCGGCTTCGTCGTGGTCAACGGCCTGGAGTACGACGCCCGGGGCCGCGTCCGCTCCCAGGCCACGCCCTACCCCGGCTCCAACCTCTTTTCGCTCGCCTCCGGCGGCGCCATCTACATCCGTGACCCCTATCACCAACTGGTGGACGAACAGTTGAACGGCGGCGAACTGGTGCCTCTGAGCGACGCGGACTGGAACCTGATTCTCCCCTATCTCCAGGAGAATGAACGCCTCTTCGACATCTCCATCGACCGGGACCTCCTCACCGTGGACGGCGAAGTCAAACCCCCGGCCGAGGTCTACCGCAAGGTCCGTCCCGTCAAACTGGCCATCCTCACCAAGGTGGAGGATTCCTGGGAGTAAGGAAGGATTTCTCACGCCAAGGCGCAAAGACGCCAAAAAGGGGCGACTCGTTAGGGCCGCCCCTTTTTTTTACCTCAATTGATGCCTCTGTTAGGTCCTACCGGCCGGTCCCAGAACTGCCTTGGCCCACCTGGCAATAATTCGTGCTGCCTGATCTAGGCCCCAGCCGCCCGGCCGGGAAGGGGTTCGAGGGTGCAGGCTATGGTTGGATGTCTTCATTGGAGAACATGGCCGCGGGCGGCGGCATAAAAAGGCTGTTGGTCTGGGGTATGAACCCGGCTGTTAGCTCCAATAATTTGAAGCAGACTTATGCCGCTATGGATAAGCTGGAGTGGCTGGTGACCTTCGAACTTTTCGAAAGCGACACCGCCGCCTTCTGGAAGCGCCCGGGCGCCAATCCCAAGGACATCAAGACCGAAGTCTTTCTCTTCCCTTCGGCCCATGCCCTGGAGAAGGAGGGGAGCACCAGCAACAGCGGCCGCTGGGTCCAGTGGGCCTACCAGGCGGTCAAGCCCCGGGGCGACGCCAAGAGCATTCTCTGGTACGTCAACCGCCTGACCCTGGAACTGAAGAAGCTTTATCAGCAAGACCCCAAGGCCGTCTTTCCGGACCCCATCGTCAAATTAAACTGGGAATACGGCGACGACCCGGACGTCCATCTGGTGGCCAAAGAGATCAACGGCTACACCGTGGCGGACAAAAAACAGGTGGCCAACTTCCTGGCCTTGAAGGACGACGGCTCCACCGCCAGCGGCAACTGGATTTACTCGGGTTGCTACCCCGGTCCCGACCGGAAGGATAATCAGATGGCCCGCCGGGACAAGAAAGACCCCAGCGGCCTGGGGCTCTACCCCGGCTGGACCTGGTCCTGGCCGGTTAACCGGCGGATCATTTACAACCGCTGCTCCGCGGACGGCGGCGGCCAACCCTGGGGCAAAGATAAGAACCTGGTTAAGTGGGATGCGGCTGCCCAGAAATGGCTCCGTAACGATGTTCCCGACTTCAAGTGGATCGACCCGGCCACCAAGGTGGAGGTGCCCCCCGAAGAGTCGGCCAAGGCCCCGTACATCATGCTTCCGGAAGGCAAGGCCCGGCTCTTTGTGCCCAAGGGATTTCTAAAAGAGGGGCCTTTCCCGGAACACTACGAAGCCCTGGAAGCGGCCTTCGCCAACCCCGTCTCCAAACAGCAGTGCAACCCGGTGATCAGGATCTGGAAATCGGCCCTGGACCCGGTGGCGGAGCTCAAGGACCCGAGATTTCCCATTATCGCCACCACTTTCCGGGTCACCGAACACTGGGATTCCGGTTCCATGACCCGGAACCTCACCTGGCAGGCGGAGATGTTCCCGGAGATGTTCGTGGAGATCAGCCCGACCCTGGCCCGGGCCAAAGGCATCAGGGCCGGAGAATGGGTCAAGGTAAAAAGCATCCGGGGGGAAGTAATGGCCCGGGCCAACGTCACTTCCCGGGGTCGGCCCCTTCAGTTGCGGGGCCAAGGGTGCTGAGGACACCGTGGAAATGGTGGCCCTGCCCTGGCATTTCGGCTATAGCGGTTATTGCACCGGCGGTCCTGACAGCCGCCAGAACTATGCAGCCAACCTGCTCACCCCCATGGTGGGGGATGCGAACACCCAAACCCCGGAATACAAGGTATTTCTGGTGGACATCGTCAAGGCCTGAGGATGAAGTACCACCATTTCGCATTCAAAAGGCATTCAAATGTGGGGGCGAACCTGGTGTTCGCCCCGAATGCATCAGGGCGAACACGAGGTTCGCCCCGACGAAAAAATATCCGTTTGATTGCGACTCGGTTATTACGGGGCCACTCGCTTAACCTCCCAACAGCGTCAGGGCCAGTTGCGGCAGGGAGTTGGCCTGGGCCAGCATGGAGACCGCGGCCTGGGTCAGGATCTGGTTGCGGGTGAACTCGGTCATTTCCGTGGCCACGTCCGCGTCGGAGACGCGGGATTCCGCGGCCTGGAGGTTTTCCGCCTGAATGGAAAGGTTGGAGACGGTGTTGGCCAGGCGGTTGGCAGTAGCCCCCAGGTTGGCCCGGATGTTATCCTTGGAGATGATGGCGCGGTCCAGCTTATCCAGGGCCAGCTGGGCGTTGGTCTGGGTTTTAATAGCCACGGCGGAGCCGGTTCCAGGGGACCAAGCCAGTTCATCTCCTAAGTAGGTCCAACCGGGATTATCAAAATGTATCCTAATGGCATGCAGATTGCCGCTCAGGTCAGTACCGAGTAAATGAAGGTTATTAGGATCGGCGGTTTCGGCATATACATTCATAGGTGCACTGGGATCAAATTGAGCATATACCCCTGGATTGATGGCCGTCTGATAAGCACTGATCGGAAATTGATTTACAAAATTAAGACCATGAGAACTTACATAACTCGCCTCGGCCGTGGCGCTATCGGTGCCGGCGCTGCCCAGGCCCAGGGCGCTGGTAGTGGCGCCGTTGATACGGACGTAGTAATAATCTTCCGCGGAGGCGTTGCCGGTGCCGAAGTGGATCTTCATCTGGTTGCCGCTGGCGCCGTCCAGGCCGGTCCCGGAGAGGCTGCCGTCCAGGAGCTTGACGCCGTTGAAGTCTGTGGCCGCGGCGATGCGGTTGATCTCGGAGGCCATGGCCTGGAACTCGCTGTCCATGATGAGGCGCTGGGCTGAGGTGTAGGTGCCGGTGGAGGCCTGCTCCGCCAGCTCCTTCATGCGGGTAAGCTTTTCGTCGATGACGGAGAGGGCCCCGTCCGCGGTCTGGATCATGGAGATGGCGTCGTTGGCGTTGCGCACGCCTTGATTGAGGACGCGGATGTCGGTGCGCATCATTTCCCGCACCGCCAGACCCGCGGCGTCATCCACCGCGGAGTTGATCCGCAAGCCCGAGGCGAGACGCTGCACCGAGGTGGTGAGCCGCCCGTAAGTGACGCTCAAACTGCGGGCGGCGTTCATGGCCATGAGGTTGTGATTAATCGTCAGACTCATCCGTGAGTCTCCTTCCGTAGGAGATGTATCGGTGGGGAGCCGCCACCCAACGCTGCGTTAGCTCCGGAGCTTTCGTTGTCCCCACATCTTTTCCGGCCTGGCTCGCTTCCACCCCCTCTCATCCTTGAGGGCCGCGCGGGGGTGAAGGTCTTATCCATTCCTCCTGGAAAAATATATCTACTAAAGTGGTAGTCTCTTTATTGGCTGGGGGGCGGAGTAACTTAAAAGATTATAGAATTTTGTTGTTCCCGGGTTGCTCCCTGATCTTCTCAGATTAATACCAACTTGAGACCTCTGCGAACCTTCAACTTGTCATTCTGATGGAGCGGAGCGACCGAAGAATCTCGTAGTTCTCAGTTGATACGAGAATCTTCACTCCGCTCCGCTCCGTTCAGATCAGAAGGACAATTCAAAATTACCTCTTTGATGGCAAATGGTATTAATCCGCGGAGTTACCAAGACAGCAAGGGAAGCTCCAGGTCTGTTCTGCGGGGCAATTCAGGTTCTTGCCATTTTGATCTTACCCTGGAAACCTAGATCTAATGCCGCGGGAATCAATAAGAAATAGCAAAGACCTCCGATTACCAGGGCGCAATTAATCCCCCAGGCAATGCTGACGGCTATCGTCGTACTTGCCGCCAATACCCCCGCAATGCCATTGATACCCCAGAACCACGGCGTCGGGTTGGGGTCTATGGCAGACACCAGGCGCAAGCCGGTGGGAAAGCCGAAGCCCATGGATAATCCGGCTGGAGTAATGACGGCAACGCAGAGGGCGCATCTTGATAAAAGATTGGCGTGATCGTAAGCAATTAACAGTTTTGTCAGCCAAACCGGTAAAATCATCAGATAGACGGCGGTTAATCCGGACCAAATAATGAACTTGAACCGGCTATTCAGGGGAAAGCGGTCGGAAATCAAACTCCCCAATCCGGTGGTGAGAATAAGGCTAAAGAGAACCACGCTGAGAGAATAGATGGGATGTCCCAGAAATACGCTCATACGTTGCAATAGGCCCACTTCGACGGTCATAAAGCCGATGCCGATCAGAAAAAAATAGGACGTGCCGGTGATGACCAATCTGGACCCCACGTCTTTAATGGCAGATCGCAAGGGAATGAGAATAGTTACCATCACCAGCGCCAGTGAGACCACCAGGATCAGGAGGAGAGTGGCTGCCGCCAGAAGATTGCCTCGCATCACTCCGGAGGGGGTCTCTTGCAACAGCATTTTGAATACCGCCACCGGCCGGTAGAATGGTAATTGGTTGAAAAAGAACGGCCGGTCGTCAATGGGCGGCTTCAGGTCCAGTTCAAAACCTCGGGTGTAGTACTCCAGTTCCTCGGGTGTCTTGCCTTTAAAAATAGCCTGCAAAACCTTTGATTGTGGCTGAGAGTAGGGGCTGATTATCACCTGATACTGATACGCGGCTACCGTCTTTTTCAAGGTTTCAATAGCTTGAGGGGAAAAAGGAGTGGGCGACAGGAGAAGGGTGGCAATATTCTTGGCCGAGGCTACGAAAATATGGCGCTTGGGTTCCTTCACCCCCAGATCCAGCAGGGTGGCCACGGCCAGGCTAATAATGCGGCCGGTTTCATTGACTTGACCGGGAGCACACCAGCGGCTGACGGTCAAAACCCCCTGGGGCGTCAGGCGAGAAAGGAACAGTTTCCATGCTTCCACAGTGTACAGGCCATTTTCACTCAGGGTAAAGGCCCCGGCGCCGGTCGCAGCCTCCGTATCGGTGAGGGTCATCTGAATAACATCGAAGGACTCCCGGGTACGGGCGAACCAATTGCGCGCTTCATCCACGATAAATCGGACTGATTGAAGATGGGCCAGACCTGCGAATTCAGTAAATTCAGGTTCTGCAGTTAATAGTTGGACAAAAGCCGGGTTGATCTCGATACCGGTAATGTCACGAAGGCCAAAAACCCAAGCAGACAGGACGTCACGCCCACCACCGACGCCAATTATGGCGGCGCGTTTTTGGTTGGCCAGAAAATACGCCAAATTAGTCACATCATATTTGAAGTAACCGGCCTCGGCCACATCGCCATGGAAACGATACATACTGGTGGAGGCGAACCCATCAATTTCCATGTATTTTCTTTCCACCACCAGCCCGGGGGGCAATTGGGGTGAAGGTCCCCAGATTTGCGGCGCTTCCTTTCTGGAATCCTTAAATATCGTCACTCGAGAGAAAGAATTCCATTTTTCCACCACCGAGGAACTGCGGTCCTCAAGCCGATCTTTAACCATAATAGGCTGAAGCCCGTAAGGAGTAAGTCCGTTAACCGTCGCCAAAACCGCCAATAAAATTAAAATCATTCTTTGATGCTGAAGAACTGAAGCTAAAAGGGGCCTTGGTTCAGGGACCCCGCCGATGCCGGACCCGGCGAAAGACCAGGCGCCGGCTGCGGCAATAGCTCCCACCCAGATGACGGCAGAAGGACCATCGGTCAGGTTGAGCAGCAGCAACACCCCCAGGCAGCCCACTGCCGCGCCAAACAGATCGACCCCGTAGACCCGGCCGATGGGAAAGGGACTGCGGGTAAGAGCCAAACTGATAGTAACCCCGGAAAAAAAATAAGGGACAGCCATGAATAACGCCAGTAAAACCCAAACTATTATGCCGGTAATGGAAAATGTTAAGGTCAATGTCAGTACTAGTTGCATTACCAGTGACAAGACCGTAGTGATGGCAAATATAGCACTGAAATAAGCTAAATCATAGGACATGGTTTTTTTGGTATATCGTTCGCGTTTTACGTAAATCCAGACGGAACCGGCGGTTAAACCAAACATACCCATACTTATGGCAAAAAAAGCTAAATGATACCATGATATTACTGACAAAATACGTGTCTCTATCAATTGCAGCATTAACGTTGAAGAAGTGACTAGGAATACACCGACGTAAAATTTTAAGCGCGAAACCATAAATTATGCCCTCTTTTGACGTTATTATTACAATAGACAAATTTGTGACTCTGCCCCATAAGCTTACCGTAGAGCATTTTTGACATCTTTTTCTATTTTTAATTTAACTGAGTACGATTCCATGCAAGGTTATCCCTTTTCGCGGATGAGCATCATAGCATATTTTTGATTACCATGGAAGAGGACTCTATAGATCCGTACGGCCAGTCATTTCTTTGACAGAAACAACAGATTTCTCTGATAAATTATGATCTGCTCTTCATATCAATCTCAGATTAAGGTGCATCCCCTCCCCTTCCTCCCATAAGCGCTGACTTTGCAACAATCGTATTGTTTAATACACTGATATTATTACTAATAACCAAAAAGTCGCCTTAAGTAAGCGCTTATGTCCCCTCCCTTCCCCTCTCTCCTACAAAATTATTTCTTGACAGCGGTATCAATTTTATCCTATCTTGTGAATAATTTAACAAGAGGTGGGTTATGCTCTTTCCCGTGTCCGGTGTGGAGGTCAACCCGCTCATCCCCCCTCTCGTCGCCCTGGTGGTCTCCACCTTCACCTCCATGGGCGGGGTCTCCGGCGCCTTTCTGCTGCTGCCTTTCCAGGTAAGCGCCCTCGGTTTCTGCACCCCCGCGGTGAGCCCCACCAACCTGATCTTCAACATCGTGGCCATCCCCAGCGGCGTCTACCGCTACCTCCGGGAAGGCCGCATGAACTGGCCGGTGGCCTGCGTCACCATCCTGGGGACGCTCCCCGGCCTCTGGTTCGGGGCCGTGATCCGCTGCGACTGGCTGCCGGACCCGAAGAATTTCAAGCTTTTTGTGGGCGCGGTGCTGCTCTATATCGGCCTGCGCCTCCTGTACGACCAGACGCCCTGGGCCAAGCGCAAGAAGGCGAAAATCCTGGAGTTCGAGGCCCAGGTGCAGACCCGCCTGGCCCAGGTCCTCAAAGAAAGCGGCGTCACCGCGGGCCAGGCCCTGCCGCCCGCGGCTCGGGTCAAGACCGCGTCCTGGAGCCTCAAACAGGTCTCCTATTCGTTTTTAGGGGAGCTCTTTACCTTCAACGCGCCCGCGCTCTTTCTCCTGGCCCTGGTAGTGGGCCTCATCGGCGGCACTTACGGCATCGGCGGCGGGGCCATCATCGCCCCCTTCCTGGCCGCCATCTTTAAATTGCCCATGTACACCATCGCCGGCGCCGCGCTCCTGGGCACCCTGGTCACCTCCGTGGCCGGGGTGGGGATTTACTACGCCATGGGCATCAAACCGGACCTGGCCCTGGGCGCGCTCTTCGGCGTCGGCGGCTTCATCGGCATGTACATCGGCGCCCGCCTGCAGAAATACATCTCCGGCAAGGTCATCCGCATCGGCCTGGGGGTCATTATCTCCTCCCTGGCCCTGCGCTACATAATCGGGTACTTTTTCTGAAAAAGATTCACCACAGAGACACGGAGGACACAGAGATTCACAGAGTAAATAAAAAATTAGCTTTGGCCAAGCCAAAGCTAATTTTTTATATTATCTTCTCTGTGATTCTCTGTGCTCTCTGTGTCTCTGTGGTGAAAAAAGAAAGGCTGGCCATGATCCTGGAATTTTCCGAAAAAGGCATCGTCTTCTTTCCCGACCCCACGCTCATCGGTACCCCGGCAGACTACGGGATGGCATACGAAGAGGTCTGGTTTACCGCCGCGGACGGGGTGAAGCTCCACGGCTGGTGGGTTCCCAAAAAAGATGCGCCGGTGTTATTGTGGTTCCACGGCAACGGCGGCAACATCAGCCACCGCCTGGAAAACATCCAGCTGTTGCTGGATGAGGTGGGGGTCACAGTCTTCATCTTCGACTACCGGGAATACGGCAGGTCCGAAGGCCGCATTTCCCGGGAAGGGACCTACCTGGACGCGGCCGCGGCCTACCAGTACGTAGCGGAAGGCCGGAAAGTGGCGGGCTCCGACATCGTCCTCTTCGGCCGCTCCCTGGGCACGGCCCTGGCCACCGACCTGGCCCTGAAAGTCCCCTGCCGCTCCCTGATCCTGGAATCCGCGTACACCGATTCCCAGGAGATGGCCCGGTTGTATCTGCCCTTTCTCTTCGACTGGCGGCCCAGAGTGCCTTATGACAATATCGGCAAAATCGGCCGGGTCCGGGTGCCGGTCATGGTCATCCACGGGGAGGACGACGAAATCATCCCCCTGGACATGGGCCGCCGGGTCTTTGAGGCCGCGGCGGAGCCCAAGGAATTTTACCTGATCCCCGGGTCCCACCACAACGACACCTACCTGGTGGGGGGCAAGGCCTATTTTGAGCGGTTGCGCAGATTTATTCACAGAGGCGGGGAATAGGGGTCAGGGGTCAGGGGTCAGAATGATACTAATTAGCAGTCAAAAAGGGGGGGTAATTGTAGGGGCGAACCTTGTGTTCGCCCTGAATGCTACAGGGCGAACACAAGGTTCGCCCCTACAAAAAAATTGTCGTTTGATTGCGAATTGATATGACAAACCTTGTATACTGAACGACTTAATTAACCTCGCTTAGCACCATCTCTGCGGCCTCTGCGCCTCTGCGAGAAACCTTTTGTCTCGCAGAGACGCAGAGACGCAGAGAGCGCAGAGATGAATAATGCGCAATTATTTATGTCGTCATGTATAGTACTCTGATGATTCTTATCTGCAGCAAGTTCCCAATGGCAGGTAGACAGAGAAAAAACTGATCCCTGATCCCTGATCCCTGCCCCCTGGCCCCTGCTCACTGCTTACTGCTCACTGCTTACTGCTCACTCTCTCAACCCCGCATAGGCCAGGGGTAGCAGCGCCAAACTGATGCCCCCGGAGATCACCAGGGGCCAGGCATAGCCGTAGGCCGCGCCCAGGGGGCCGAAGATCAGGGACCCGGCAAAGACCCCCAGGGTGGTGACCAGGGAAATGAGGCTGGAATTGCCGCCGATGCGGTCCACGTGGAAGAGGCGGGCGATGGTGGCATAGGCTTCCATGAGGATGAGGCCGTCGCCGAAGCCGTGGATGGCCCGCCAGGAAAAGGACCAGGGCAGAGACGGGTAGACCATCAGGATATGGCCGACCCCGGAGGTGAGCAGCGCCAGGGAGAGAAAATGCAGCGGTTTTAAGCGCCCGGCCAAAAAACGGCCGTAAAGGTAGGCGGTGAGCCCCACCACCGCGAATTCCCCGGCCAGATAGACGCCGATGCCCCGGGCGCTGAGGCCCAGGTTGTTTTTCAGAAACAGGGCCAGGCTGGTGGCTTCCGCGCCCCAATGGAGGGTGAAGAGAAAAAGCCAGGCCGCGAAAAACAGGACCGGCCTGGTGACAAAATCCCGGCCATACTGCAGCAAGGGACTGCGGACCCCGGGGCTCCGGGGCAGCCGGACGGTGGGGAACAGCAGGGCCAGCGCCCCCAAGGCGAAAAGCTTCAGGGTCAGGGGAAAATCCAGGGAGTACAGTAGAAACCCGCCGGCCAGCGCGCCCAGCATCATCCCCCCCATGCGCCAGGCGTTGTATTCACCGAAGGCCCGGGAATGATCGGGTCGGGTTTCCTTAAAGAGCAGGATATCCAGGGACTGGCGAAAAAGCTGGAGGCTCAGGCCGAAACCCCAGAAGATCAGTAAGAAGGGCCAAAACCGGCCCACCGCGGTGAGGCTCCACAGAAATAACGCGGTGGCCACCAAGCCCACGCGGGTCAGGATCCGGGCCGGGTAGCGGTCCGCGGTGACCCCCACGGGAAAGGAGACCACGATGGCGTTCAGGCTGAGGACCCCGTAAAGCAGGCCGATCTGCGACCCGCTGAAGTGCAGGCTGTCCTTAAGATACAACGGGAGAAAGAAGTAAAGGGAGGAGCTGATTACCGAGTAGGCGCTGATGAAAAAAGGGAGCACGGGTTTTTAGCCGGGATCAGACCGCATCGCGGTTGAGCCGCACCTCCATGGCCCGGGCCGGGCAGACCGGGCAGCAAAGCTCGCAGGCGCTGCACTTGTTGGGGTCGAAGACCACCGCCATCTCCGGACGCTTGATGCTCAGCGCGCCGGAAGGGCAAACTGCGGTGCAGGTGCCGCATTGGTAACAGAGTTCCTCATTGCGACCCACTTCCCGGGCCACACTCTTGACTTTTACCCCGGAATCCCGCAGGTATTTGAGGCCCCGGCGGAAATTTTTGGGATGCCCCCGGAGCTCCATGACGATGACCCCTTCCTGGCGGGGGTCGATCGCGGCCTTGAGCAGGTTGAACTCCAGATCGTAATCCTTTACCAGCCGGTAGATGATGGGCTGGTCTACCACCTCCCGGGAAAAACGCAGGGCCAGGATTTCCGCATGCATAAGCTTACTGATCTCCTATTGTCGAAAAGATAGATTTCTCGCAAAGACGCAAAGGCGCAAAGAAAGACGCAAGATTATTTACTCCTTAATTAAAATAACATAGACCGTATGGCCCGGCAGGGATTGCAGTCCCTGGGGTTTAAAGGCGCGCAGCAGCTTGAGGGGGAGAGACTGGAAAAAGCGCCAGATACGGTTCTGATGGACCCAGGCCGGCACCCCCCGGGCCTGGAGCCGCTCCTGAAAATATGCCGGCAGCAGGTTGTAGGCCGGCTCATTGCCCCAGGCGGCCGCGGCCAAGTTAAAGCGCCGGGCCAGGCGCGCCAGGGCCGCGGGCGTCCAGCGGCTCACGTGATGCGGTGGCACGTTGCTCACCAAAGGCGCCATTTTCCCCAGGACCCCCGCCATGTTGGGGACCGACACGAACATGCGGCCTCCGGGCCGCAGGCATCCCAGGGCGTTTTCGAAAAAAAACAGGGGGTCGGCCACGTGTTCCAAAACCTGGAAAAAACAGACCGCGTCGAATTCTTCCCGGTGCAGGGGCGCGAATTCCTCAAGAGCCATGCTTTCCACGGGCACGCCCCGGGAACGGGCATTCCGGGCTGCGGCGCTGTTGAGCTCCACTCCTTGGACTTCTTTGCCTTGGGCCTGCATTTTTTCCAGGAAAAAGGCGGCGCCGCAGCCGATTTCCAGGATTTTCCGGCAATCCGCCAGGGCCTCCAGGGCCCGGCGATGCTCCCAGGTGTCCCGGGAATAGTAGCCGCTGCGTCCCTCTTCGGAAATAGCCTGATAAAACGCATCCGAGCCGGTAATCGGGGGATGGAAAAGGCCGAAGCCGCAGTTCGTGCAGGTAAACAGGGCGGTGCGGCCCGCGCCCCGGTAGTGCTCCAGGACTGCGGCTGAAAAACCGTGGCCGTTTTTCTGCCACCAGGCCATGACTTCCCCCAGGTCATAGACCTCGGAGGCCGGCGCGCAGGGGGCATGGCAAATCTGGCAGGTCAGCGGCGGGGAGCTGGAGTCTGAAGAATAGTTCAAAGTTCCAAGTTCAAGGTTCAAGGTTCTTGTAGGGTGCGCCTTGCGCACCATTTAATTCCGATTCGCTGGGAAAGGTATTTTTTCCATAGCGGAACAGGTGTTCGGCCAAGTGCATTCGGGGCGAACACCAGGTTCGCCCCTACGGGAATTTTACCAGAAAAATCATGGTGATCAAACCAAATTGCCAAAACGCCGCTGCCACGCGGCCTGGAGTTGGTCCAGGGACGTCTTTATCAGGGTCTTGCCGCTGCGGGTGACCTTGAAGGTGTTATCCTCGCGAACCTTCCCCAGGAAAATAAGAGGTTGCCCGGCAAAGAGCGGCTCCAATCGGCTTTGATGTTCCGCCGCGACGCTGATCAGGAAGCGTCCGGCGGATTCGGCATAAAGGGCCGCGTAAGCAGGGGAATCCGCAGCTATTTTGCTCAGGTCCGCGTCCAGGCCCAGCCCCGAGGCCAGGGAAGCCATGGCCAGCCCCACCCCCAGGCCCCCCCGGTAGAGGCCGTGGCAGGAGGCCAGGAGCTCATCCTCGATGGCCTGCTCCAAGAGGCGGTAATACGGCAAAAATTCCGCCACCCGGACCTCCGGCACGCTCAGGCCCACGTAGCCCAGCATCTCGTAGAACTCCGAGCCCCCCAGTTCGGCCCGGGTCTCCCCCAGGAGATAAACCAGGTCGCCGGGTTTTTTCCAATCCAGGGTCAGGGCCCGGCGCAAGTCGGGCAGCACGCTCACTGCGGTGAAAAAGAGGGTGGGCAGCCCGCTCACCCGGTGCGTCTCTCCGAAGGCCCCGGGGAGGACCCCGTCCACGTACATGCTGTCCTTGCCGGACAGCAGCGGGATCTCGTAAGCCCGGCACAGGTCTTTTAAAGCCTGGCAGGCCCGCACCAGTTGAGCCGCCTTGTACTTGCCGTCCGGGTTGCTCTCCGGGTGGTACTCCACGCTGGGCCAGCAGAAGTTGTCCACCCCGCCGATATGGTCCAGCTTCCCGCCCACGGCCAGCAGGCGCCGCACCGCTTCGTCGATGGTCGCGGCCACCATGTGATAGGTGTCGATGGCGGAGTAGGCGGGATTGAGGGCCAGGCTTAAGGCCAGCCCCTTCTCCGAGTCCAGCCGGGGCCGGACCAGGACCGCGTCCCCCGGAACCGGCAGATTTCTTCCCGCCAGGGGCTTGAGCACGCTGGCCCCCTGGACCTCGTGGTCGTACTGGCGGGTGATCCATTCCCGGGCGCAAAGATTGGGGCGGTCCAACATGGCCAGGAGCGCCCCCCGGTGGTCCGCCAATTCCCCCAATACCGGCTCGATCAGGCGACATGAAGGCTCGAGCCACTCCGCCTCGAACTCCCAGGGGGGAAAGTCTTCCTCCAGAAAGGAAAGGTCAATGGCCGCGCAGGTGCGTCCCTGGTGGCTCACGTGCAGCAGCCCGGAATCGGTATAGCGGCCGATGGCCGTGGCCTCCACCCCGTGTTTGGCGGCCAGGGCCAGAAACTCGCCTTGGTTTTCCGGCCGGACTGCAGTGATCATCCGCTCCTGGGATTCGGAGATCCAGATTTCCCAGGGGTCCAGGCCCGCGTATTTCAAGGGGATTTTCTCCAGCCAAACCTCCACGCCCCCGGCCAGGCGCGCCGATTCCCCCACCGCGGAGGAGAGACCGCCACCGCCGCAGTCGGTGATAAAGGTAATGAGCCCCAGATCCCGGGCCTCCAGGAGAAAATCGTGCATCTTCTTCTGGGTGTAAGGGTCGCCGATCTGCACGTGGCCCGCGGGCGTGCCGCTGCTGGCCACCTCCGAGGAGGCGGTGACCCCGTGGATGCCGTCTAAGCCCACCCGGCCCCCGCACATGAGGATCAAATCCCCGGGGCCGGCCTTCTTCGCCGCGCCGGATTCACCCCTGATCTCCCGGGGCAGCAGGCCCAACGCGCCCACAAAGACCAGGCACTTGCCCAGATAAGTCGCATCGAAATAAAGGGCGCCGGTGAGGGTGGGCACTCCGCTCTTGTTGCCCCCGTCCTTGACGCCGGTAATGACCCCGTCCAGCAGGCGCCGGGGATGGAGGCGGGGCGACAGGGCCCCGGCATAGTCCCGGGGGCCCACGCAGAAGCCGTAGATGCCGCCGATGAGCTGCGCGGCCTTGCCGGTGCCCAGGGGGTCCCGGTAGACCCCGACGATGCCGGTTAAAGAGCCGCCGTAGGCCTCCAGGTTGGAGGGGGAGTTATGGGTCTCCCCTTTAATGACATAGGAGAATTCTTCATCAAACCGGCCCACCCCGGCGTTGTCCCAGAGCACCGAGACCACCCAGGGTTTGGTGCGGGCGATCTCCCGGGTGGGGGCCTCGATGCAGGTCTTGAAGGGATTGTCCAGGACCTGGCGAGCGCCGGTGGATTGATCCAGATAGTAGAAGCGGCCACGGAAGGTATTGTGATTGCAATGGTCGCTCCGGGCCTGGGCCAGGTATTCCAGCTCCACGTCCGTGGGGGGGCCTAAACCGGCCGTGGCCCGGCGGGCCAAGACTTCGGGCCGGGAAAAATAATCCCGGATGATGGGCAGGTCGGCCTCCCGGAGGGCCAGGTGGCGCTCACGGCTGATCTTCCGAAGCGTCTCCAGGGAGTCCAGCTCAAAGACGCTCACTGCGGGCTGGTGGGCCAGCTCCACCCGGGGCAGGATGAGGCCCACCCCTTCCCCCGGGTTCCATTTATCAGCCGAGTAGACCCGGAATTCCTGGATCAGGTCGTTGGCCAGCAGTTCCCGGGCGATGCGGGTCAATTTTTTATTGGTGATGCTGCGGCCGGAAAACAGAAACAACCGGGAGGTATAAACCGCTGCCTCCGGGGGCAAGGGACGGCCCAGATAGGCGGCGATGGCCTCCAGCGCGGTGGCTCCCTCGCTGTCCCGCACTCCCGGACGATACCCCACCCAGATGGCCCCGTCGAAATCCCGGGCCAGGGGGCGGAAGCCGGAGACCTGGGTGACGGGGTGGGTAAAGACCTCGGTGCGGATCTTTTCCAATTCCGGCTCGGCCAGGTCCAGGTCCAACATGAGCAGCTTCAGGACCCTGACCCGTTCGATCTCCAGGCCGCAATATTCCCGGGCCTGGCGGCGGACCGCTTCTCCCTCGGCGTCGACCAGTTCCGGGCGCCAGCCGATTTCCAAACGTACGGCCATATCCCTGCCTCAATTAAGGATTAGAAATCCAAGGACACTATACTGCAAGGAAAGAAGGAGCGGAAGATGAAGATGGCTGAAGGAGAAAAAAAGAGGGGACCGCAGGACCCCCGAATAACCGTTAACTTCCGAAGGGGAGCACGGACATGGAGGTGTTGTAAAGATTGTTGGAAACCGTGCTGCCAAAATAGGTGACACTGGCCAAAATCGCCAGGGCTATCAGAGTGAGCAACAGAGCGTGTTCCGAGCTGACGGCCGCTTCCGTATCCGCCAGCAGACCCTTGATCAAACCGCGCTGAAATATTTTCATGACCACCCCTTTAATACCGTTTTCGGTTTTCAGTTTTCGGTTTTCGGTTGAAAGATCGTAATTTATCAATAAGTTAATGAATATTTTGGTTGTGGTTGCCGCGAAAACCGAAATTGGTCTAAGGTTATCTCGGTTTACTTTTCGGCATTTTCCGGCATTTTCTTTAATTTTAGGTCATCCCGGCTTTCCCTTCTGCACCTTGCCCCTCCGGAGGATAATTGATAATATCATTTTTTATGGCAGATAAGAAAAAGTTGCGCTGGGTAGGGTTGCCGGGGCAGATTTTACTGGCCCTAATCGCCCTGGGCCTGGTTGGGTTAATCGTTTGGCTGGTGCAGAGCCGCCTGGATCGTGACCTGCCGTGGGTCAATCTCCAACCCCCGGGGGAAGTAGTGGGGGCCAAGACTTCTTTCACCCTGGAAGCCGGAGACCAGGACAGCGGTTTGAAGGAAGTGCGAGTCACCATTACCCAGGGAGAACTGGAAAAGGTGGTATTCAACCGCCAGTTTCCCCCGGGAGGCGCGGCCGGCGCCAGGGAGGAATTGCCTTTTACCCTCGAGCCCCAGGCGTTGGGCCTTAAAGAAGGCAAGGCCAGGATCAGCGCCACCGCCACTGACCGCTCCTGGAGAAATTGGCTCCAGGGCCGCACTACCACCTTGAGCCGGGACGTCACCGTCGATCTGGTGCCTTTGAACCTCGCCTTCCTCTCGGTCAACCAACTGCTGCACGCCGGGGGCACGGGAGTCATCCGTTACCGTCTCAACAAGGCGGCCAAGGAAAGCGGGGTGGTTCTCGACGGCCGCTTCTTTGCGGGCTTCCCGCAGCCCGGAGGGACTGGAGGGGAATACGTGGCCCTCTTTGCCATTCCCCGGGAGACCCCGGGGACGGCCATCGCCGAAGTGGTGGCCAAACCGGGGGCAGGCGCGCCGGTGGTGCAACGGGTGACCCTGAAGATCAAGCCCCGGCGCTGGCGGCAGGACAAGATGAATCTTTCGGATAACTTCCTGCGCCGGGTGGCCGCGGACTTTAAGACGAGCAACCCCGGAGACCCCTTAAACGCTTACCTGGAAGTGAACCGGGAGATGCGGAAGGCCAACCATGAGCGCCTGCGCCAGGCCTGCTCCCGGAGCAATCCTCAACCCCTGTGGAGCGGCGGATTTCAGCGCTTTCTGGGGAAGTCCATGGCCCGTTTCGGGGACCGGCGGGCTTACATTTATCAAGGAAAACAGGTGGACAGCCAGGAGCATCTCGGCGAAGACCTGGCCTCCCTGGTGCACAGCCCGGTGCGCGCCTCCAATAACGGGGTGGTGGTATTGGCCGAACCTCTGGGCATTTACGGGGATACGGTGGTGGTGGACCATGGCCTGGGGGTCTTTTCCCAATACAGCCATCTGAGCCAGATCGACGTGAAGGCGGGGGAGGAAGTAAAGAAAGGCGCGGTGGTGGGCAAGACCGGCACTACCGGCCTGGCCGGGGGCGACCACCTGCATTTCTCCATGCTGCTCCAGGGAGAGTTTGTGGACCCCCTGGAATGGTGGGACCCCCATTGGCTGAAGGATCAGTTGGAGGGGCAATGGAAGCAGGCCGCAGCCCCGGCGGCACCGGTCAAAGCCACAGACGCACCCGCCAAGGCCGGCAAGGGAAAAAAAGAGAAGGCCAAACCGATTAAGAAAAGGCGGCCGCCCCAGTGAGGGGCCCCCTGGCGTTCTACGCTTTTGTGCTTATAAATATCTTAAGCCATTAAAACCCGGCCTCTTTCCGGCCGGAAAAGAAAGGTGACCATGATCGTCAAAATCAACCCCCAGAATCCCCAGGAGCGCCTGCTGCGCCAAGCCGTGGAAGTGCTCACCGGAGGCGGCATCATCGCCTACCCCACCGACACCTGCTACGCCATCGGCTGCGACCTTTACAACACCAAGGGGATCGCCAAAATCTACCAACTGAAGCGCCGGCCTTTGGGCAAACCCTTCAGCTTTATCTGCGCGGACCTGAAAAATATCAGCGAATACGCCCTGGTGGGCAATTACGCCTATAAAACCATGAAGCGCCTGCTGCCCGGGCCCTATACCTTTATTTTGGAAGCCTCCCGGCTGGTGCCCAAAATTTTGCAGACCAAGCGGCATACCGTGGGCATCCGGGTGCCGGACCACCCCATCTGCCAGGGGCTCCTGAAACTGCTGGGGCACCCCATCATCTCCACCAGCGCCAACCTCCCCGACTCTCCGGTATTGAGCGACCCCGAAGACATCGCCGAGCAGTTTAAACCCCACCTCTCCCTGGTCATTGACGCAGGCATCATCCTGCCCGCGCCCTCCAGCGTCATCTCGATGATCGACGACGCACCGGAGGTGATCCGGGAAGGTAAGGGCGATGTGAGCAGTTTCGCGTAATAGATTCTCGCAGAGGCGCAGAGAGCGCAGAGTCACGCAGAGAAGAAATTAAAGGATGGTGGGCCATTGGCCCACCATCCTTTTTTATTTTCCTCTGTGAATCTCTGCGCTCTCTGCGCCTCTGCGAGAATCTATTTAAACCACGGTGGTAAAAATGCGGGTTCGGGGTAAGGTAGCGACAGGTTCGTCAGGCTCTCTTCCGTATCCTGGCCCAGGAGGAGGCGCAGCAGGGAAAAGCTGTCCTTTTCCGGGTACACGGCTTCCACCCTGCCTTTGATGCCCCCCAGGCGGCCGGCTTTCTCAATGGCGTCCTGGAGATTGCCGAATTCGTCCACCAAGCCCGCTTTTTTGGCTTCCTCGCCGGTATAGACGCGGCCTTCCGCCAGTTCCTTCATTTTCTCCATGGGAATCTTGCGGTTTTTGGCCACGTCCCGGATGAACTGCTGGTAGATATTATCCAGCAGGTCCTGGAGGTAGGCCTTATCCTCGGGGGTCATGGGCCGGAAGGGGGAGCCTACGTCCTTGTAGCGGCCGGCCTTGAGGGTGGAGAAATCCATACCCAGCTTCCTGGTAAGCTGCTCCACGTTGGCGAATTGCATGATGACGCCGATGCTCCCCGTGGCGGTGCCCGGGCTGGACATGATCAAGTCCGCGGCGGAGGCCACGTAATAACCCCCGGAGGCGGCCACGGTGCCCAGGGAGGCCACCACTTTCTTGCTCTTGCTGACCTTTTTGACCTCCTGCATGATCTCCTGGGAGGGACCCACCGCGCCGCCGGGGGAGTTGACCCGGAGCACCACGGCTTTGATGCTGCGGTCATTGGTAAAGCGGTCCAGTTGCTTTAAGTAAGTGCGGGAGTCGGCGATCACCCCCTTGATTTCCACCACCCCCACCTTTTCGCCGCCGGTCCAGAACTCCCCCTGCCGCAGCCAGGGGAGGGTTAACAGGGAGACGCCCAGGAAGACGACCACCACCAAGGCCGCCACCAGAAAGGCATTCAGGAGGGGGTGCCGTTTCATGATTGTTAACCGTTATTCTTAGCTTTCTTGAGTTCGCTTTCTTCCAGGGTTTCACGGAGAATATCCCCGAGGTTGGAGGTGGCTTCCTGGCGGTTATGGAGATAATCCCGGTAATGGGATTGTTCCTCGTCGGTCTCCAGGCGGCGGATGCTCAGGCCGATGCGCCGTTCCGTGGGGGAGGAGTGGATCACTTTGGCCTTGATGGGGTCGCCGACCTTCAAGGCGGCCATGCGCTGCTTGTCCCGGCCCATTTCGGAGATGTGCACCAGGCCCTCGATGCCTTCCTCCACTTCCACGAAGAGGCCGAAGTCGGTGATGTTGGTAATGGGGCCGGTGACCGTGGCGCCCACCGGGAACTTCTGGTCGATACTCTGCCAGGGGTTGGGGTTCAGGTCCTTGATGGAGAGCGAGAAGCGCTCGTTGTCTTTGTCGATGAACAGCACCTTGGCCTGCACCACCTGCCCTTTTTTGTAGAGCTCCGAGGGGTGCTTGAAGCGCTTGGTCCAGGAGATGTCGGAGATGTGCACCAGGCCGTCAATGCCTTCGTCAATGC
>Ga0233425_10002493_pt1 | contig 36002 bp, 39 predicted proteins | sample Watercolumn_Towu_2_FD_181712 | JGI IMG/M metagenome (GOLD analysis project Ga0233425, IMG submission 181712) | Freshwater microbial communities from Lake Towuti, South Sulawesi, Indonesia - Watercolumn_Towuti2014_140_MG | ecosystem: Environmental > Aquatic > Freshwater > Lake | place...
GGGGGTCAAGATTCTGCCCCTGTCCAAAGAAGAAGATGCCCGATGGGCCAAGGCCGTCCGTCCGCTCCTGGATAATTATGTAGAGGAGATGAAGAAAAAGGGGCTGCCCGGTGATCAGGCCCTTAATTTTTGTTTGGATTTCATCAAGACTAATCAGAAATAGCATCTGAATATTATAAAATATGAGGATGTGGAATTAAAAGGACTTCTCGGTAGAGGGGTCCTTTTCCCTTCCCTCAATCCGAGAAAGAGAAAATGAGGTAAGCGTTATGGCGGGATCGGTGTTAGACGGGAAAAAGATATTAGCAGTGGATGACGAACCCGATGTATTGGACACCCTATCTGAAGAAATCATGGAGGCCTGTCCGAACTGTACCTTCGACGAAGCGACGACCTACGAGGATGCCGTCAAAAAAATTGAATCCTCTCACTATGATGTGATTATCCTGGACATAATGGGGGTGCGTGGCTTTGACGTTCTGGAAATCGCCATCAAGAAGGGACTCAAAGTCGCCATGCTGACCGCCCAGGCCTTAAGTTCCGAGACCCTGAAACGCTCCCATGAAATGGGGGCCAGGGCCTATATCCCTAAAGAAAAACTGGGCGAAATCGTTCCCTTTCTGGAAGATGTATTGACCTACGAATTCGAAACCGGATGGAAAAGACTTTTCGAAAAACTGCACCACTTTTTCACCGACAATTTTGAAACAGATTGGGAAAAGAAGACCGGTTTACAATGGAGGGAATGGGGAAAATTCTCCGACAGCAAATGATTACCCTTTAGAGCGCTCCCCTTGAGACAGAGGCTGGGGGTGCCGATAGAAAAAGAGAAAAAGCCGCTATCAGAAGGTAACCCTTCGGATAGCGGCTTTTTTAATGGGTAAACCCCAGTGCAAAGTTCACGACTCACTCTCACCGGTCTTATTCATACTGTTTTGGAACGGCACAGATCATGACAAAGGGGTGATCAGCCGAAGCATTCCGGTACTGATGCTTTTCTCCAGGCAAGACCAGGGCAAAATCACCCTGCTTTAGGGAATTCTCTTCTCCCTTTTCGTCTACCAAGGCACCGCGGCCTTCAATAATATAATTCAGATGTTCGAATTCGTGAGTATGGTAAGGGGAATGGCCGCCCGGTTCAATGGTAAATACCCGGAAAGAAAAAAACGGGGACCCGTCGGCCCCGGAGATAGGCAATTGTTTTGAGACATCCTTGGCCCCTTCCAGGGCCATTTTCGACTTATTCACCTGATCAAGCGGTATGATTTTCATTGTTTTTACTCCTTAATTCAATTTGCGTTCCGGCCTTCCCGGCCCCTCCGTTCCTTATGAAAGGGATGGATCATTTTATCGCTATGAAGGTGCCCTAATGGGCCGGCGCTTTAGTATCCGGAGCAAGCGGCGAAATATAAGGTTTGCCTTGAGTTTGAATCTTAAACTCATCTTTGGCGGCCTTTACTATGGCCGGGTCCGACAAAAGATCAATGCTGGAAGCCGCCAGAATCTTTGCGGCAATCATCATCCCCTTCCAGCCAATTGGGCTGGCGGCGCAGGAGGTCTGAGCCCAATGATGGGCGGCCGTTCCTAAGGGGCGCGTTACCACGCCAAGTTCGGCCAACGGCACGGCTGCACTGACCTCGCTAATGTCCGAAGAGGCGGTGCCGCCATTTCTTAGCGTATACGGCATCACGGTCATCGAAAGACCGGTCTGGTCGAATCCGAGTTCCTTCTGCAGGGCCTTGGCAAAACTCACATCGCCGGCGTCAAAGGGAGGCGCACCCAGGCGATCGAGGTGCCTCTGCATCAGCTTGCTGAGGGAGTCGTTCGGCACGACATCGCGCACCGAAAATAAGAGCGTGGCCTTAGCGCGGGTTTCCGTAGCCAGAGCGGCTCCGTCAGCCGCCTTCTTCAAACGTTCGAGCAGATTATTGACGCTGTCGCCGGTTGAGTCGCGAACCCAATATTCTCCCTTGGTATAGTCCGGAATAATATTGGCCGCATTGCCTCCATTTTTAATGACCCGGTGGATCCGGGCCGTGGGCCTGATGTGTTCACGCATAAGGGCCATGGCGGTGTCAAACAAGACCAGGGCATCGAGAGAGCTGCGTCCCAGCCAAGGGGAACCTGAGGCGTGTGAAGAACGGCCGAAGAATTCCACATCCGCCGCGGCCACGGCAAGGCGCGTGCGGTTGATTACTCTGTTTTGTTCATCCGGATGCCAGGCAAGGACAACATCGGTCTTCTGGAAGGCCCCGTCCCTGACCATGAAGGTCTTTCCAATCAGGATTTCCTCTGCCGGCGTTCCGAAAAGCTGAATGGTGCCCGGTAACTTGCGGGCAACCCGCTCCCGGTTTGCGGCTATAGCCGCGGCCACGGAGGCGGTGCTAAGCAGGTTATGGCCGCACCCATGACCCGGCCCGTTTTCCATCACCGCTTTCTTCTTCGTTTCTCCGGCAACCTGGGAGAGTCCGGGCAAAGCATCGTACTCAGCCAGGAGTCCGACGACCGGTGTCCCTGAACCGGCCGTGGCTACGAAAGCGGTCTTCATTCCGCCCGCACCCCACTTCACCGTGAAGCCTTCCTTCTCCAGGGCCTTTACCAATTCCGCTGAAGACAGTTTCTCCTGAAGTCCCACCTCGGGTTTTTCCCAGATGGATTGAGCCAGCGCCTGCCAGGCGGCCCGGGTTTCATCGAGAAAAGTATCCGTTGCCCGAGTCTGGGCGAAAGCGGGTTGAATGTTCAGGAATAGAGTTAACAATAACAACAAAAAAACAATTTTTGAAATCTTCATATCATATCTCCTTTTAGGCGCTTCTTTTGAATCGGAACCCTCAATTGTTCCAATTTATATAAAAACGACTCACAAAGTCAATTCAGAAGCAACATCGCTTCTACACTTATTAATCCCATCGGCTCAGAGGATGACCAAAAGCCTTTAGAAGACGGGGTCGTTTTCCTTTTATCAGTGCCCTAGTTTACTTTCACTTACAAAGTGTCTGATATTAACGCTTAAAACAATTCTCTTTTTTATTTATTTTTTCTCCTGGGGGTTGAAAGGTGCACAAAAGATTTCCGTCCTTGTCGTACCCTTTTTAGCTTTTAGCTGTGGGAAACTCTGGTAAACGGACCAATGGCGGTAGCATCAATCTAGAAAATGCCTGTCCGGTTCTTTCAGCGCCGGCGTAAAGATGGATATTCCGACTAATGGCTCCGCCCCTGTAGCCTTGAGGGCGTGAACCTTGCCCATTGGATTGAAATGGATGCTTCCAGGCTTGAGGTCGGCCCATTTGTCATGAATCAGCATCTGCCCAGCCCCTTTGATGACAAACACCGTTTCATCGTGTGTCTTATGAATGTGCCGCTTCAATTCAAAACCCTCGGTAGCCCTCAGCACAAATAAAGTCATCGTGTTGTCTTCTGCGACCTTGATCAGTTGAGCCTTCTGTCCCGCTGGCAGGGGATTCTTTGCCAGAATTTCATCCACAGTCGAAATGATCTGCTCCGTGGTATCTTGCGCTTTAACAGGGATCATGGCTAAAAGGGAAAATGAAATGAAAAAAATGGATGCGACTAGAACAATCTTTTTCATAAGTTGCCTCCTATCTTGGATGGGTTAGTTTGAAAACAAAAAAAGAAAAAAGTGCGTTTATGAATCATAACGAATTTACAGAGATACAATTCCCCAATTTTTTGGTAACAGTTTAGTCCTCTCCAACCTCAGTTCTAACCCCAGCGGAGGAAAAGAAAAACCAGCGGGACTGCGCCTTGGTACAGGAAACTTCAATAAAGGTTGCTGGAAAGAAAAGGAGCTATAGCTAATATCTATAAATTCCTATTTAATATTTTCAATAAAGTCAAGGGATTTCATCTGAGGCAAGGGTTAATGCAAGGCCTTCGCCTCCGATCCTATTTGGCCTCCTTCGGTAGCCGACTTAAGGCTTGACATCAAACTCTAAAATGGATAAAATATTTTATATTTTTTTTGGGTTGTCCGTAAAGGGACGAAAAGGGAAGACGGTGTGAAGCCGTCACGGACCCGCCGCTGTATCCGGGGACGAAAGCCGAAACAGCCACTGTTTAGAAAAAACGGGAAGGCTCGGTAAGTAGGATGATCCGGGAGTCAGAAGACCTGCCCAAAAGTGTGGTGCCTGAAGTGACCTTCGCGGATAGAGGGGCGGCAGCCAAAAGAGAGGATAGAATACGGTATCCCTGAAACGAGAGTTTTTCGTTTCAGGGATTTTTTATTTGAATGCAAATTCCCATTTAGGCACAGGTAAGGATGAGCCTGACACACGGATTAACACGGTAACCATGCCATCCGGTAAATCCGTGCCAAAAAATTTATTAGGAAGCTGTTAATAATGAACGAATTCAAACACGGAGGCAATCTCTGGAAGCTGGCCAGGACCACGGGCCGGCCCATGAAAGAGCTTCTGGATTTTTCAGCCAACATCAACCCCATGGGGCCGCCGCCATGGCTCTCGGCCCTGCTTAGGGCCGAAGCCGGATCATTGGTCCATTATCCCGATCCGGACTGTACGGCCCTGACCGAGGCCATCTGTTCCCGCTACGGCTGCGCCAAAGAAGAAGTGATCATCGGCAACGGAACGGCTGAAATCATTTATGCCCTGCCTAGGGCCTTTTCCGGTTTTACTGCGGTCATCCCGGTCCCTTCTTATTCCGATTATGCCCAGGCCTGCGAACGGGACGGATTGGAAATTAAGCGAATTGTTTTATCCGCAGAAAAGGGCTTTGAGTTTGATCCGGCTACCCTGGAACCCTGCCTTTCCCGGCCCTCCCTGGTTTTTCTGGCCCAGCCCAACAACCCCACAGGCCGAACCTTTTCGGCCGAAGCCCTCCATCAAACGGCCTTACGTCATCCTTCATCCGTTTTTGTCATCGATGAAGCCTTTGCCGATTTTGTTGAACATCCGGACCGACTGGTTAGTAACCGACCGGCCAATGTCGTCGTCTTGTGCTCCCTGACTAAATTTTTTGCCATCCCCGGTCTGCGTCTGGGGTTCGCTCTGGCCGATGGCCCCCTGGCCGAGCGGATCCGATCCAGCCTCCCTCCCTGGTCGGTCAACACCTTGGCCCAGAAGGTGGGGGAACAGGCCCTCAAGGACCGGGATTATTTTGAAAGGTCCCGCACCTTAATCAAATCCTTGAAAACCCAATTCCTGACCGAATTATCTTCTCTTCCCGGTTTGACGGTCTTTCCGGGTGAGGCTAATTTTCTCCTCATCCGCCTCGACCGTCCCGACCTGACGGCCCCGGTCCTAGCCGAAAAAATGCTGGCCCAGGAGATCGCCATCCGGGTCTGTGCTAATTTTGACGGGCTGGATGAGCGCTACTTCCGGGTGGCCGTTCGGACCGAGGAGGAAAACAACCAGTTTCTGAAGGCTCTCCGAAGTGTTTTGCAGATTCCGCTGCCCTTGATTAAGAAGCGGAAAACGACCCCGGCCCTCATGTTCCAGGGGACCAGTTCCAATGTGGGCAAGAGTATCCTGACCGCGGCCCTCTGCCGCATCTTGCTGCAGGACGGCTATCGGGTGGCCCCCTTTAAATCCCAAAACATGTCCCTCAATTCCTTTGTCACCCGGGACGGCGGTGAGATGGGCCGGGCCCAGGTGGTCCAAGCCTATGCCAGCCGGTTGGACCCGGATGTGCGTATGAACCCGGTCCTCTTAAAACCCAACACTGACACCGGAGCACAAGTCATCGTCCAGGGACAGCCGGTAGGCAATATGGATGTGGGGGAATATATCCCCTACAAGCCTCAGGCCTTTGCCAAGGCCAAGGAGTCCTACGATTCCCTGTCCCGGGAATTCGAGGTCATCGTTTTAGAAGGGGCCGGCAGCCCGGCGGAGATCAATCTCAAGCAGCACGACATGGTCAATATGCGCATGGCCGAATACGCCGGGGCACCGGTCCTGCTCATCGGGGATATCGACCGCGGCGGGGTCTTTGCCTCCTTTGTGGGCACCATGGAACTCCTGGACGATTGGGAACGCCGTCTGGTTGCCGGATTGGTCATCAATCGTTTCCGGGGAAAAGAGTCTTTGCTGGAATCGGCTATTACCTTTACCGAGCGTCATACCGGCTGTCCGATCCTGGGGGTGGTCCCTTATCTGCGCGATCTGGGCCTTCCGGAAGAAGATTCGGTGGCCTTTAAAAGCGGGGCTTTGGAAGGAGCCTTGAGCACGAATCACGATATCGAGGTCGCCGTCATTGATCTCCCGCATATCTCCAATTTCACTGACTTTGACTGCCTCCGTCTGGAGCCGGATATCCGGGTCCGGATTGTCCGTCGGGCCCAGGATCTCGACCATCCGGCGGCGGTCATCCTGCCGGGAAGTAAAAACGTCATCGGGGACTTAAACTATCTCAAAGAAAACGGGCTGGATCAAAAAATCAATGCCCTGGCCGAAGAAGGCCGGACCGAAATCATCGGGATCTGCGGAGGCTTTCAAATGCTGGGCCGGGAGATCGCCGACCCTTACGGCCTGGAATCCGCCGGCCAGACGATTACCGGCCTGGGTCTGCTGCCCGTCTCCACGGTTTTAGAAAAACAAAAGACCCTGACCCGGGTTCAGGCCTGTCATCAGGAATCACAATTGGCGGTCCAGGGCTATGAAATTCATCACGGCCAGACCAAAGGGGATACTTTGAAGACCTGTTTTGTCCGTGATGACGGCCTGGAAATCGGCACCGGCACAATGGATGGAAAGATCTGGGGTACCTATCTCCACGGCGTTTTTGATGCCGATGAATTCCGGCGCTGGTTTATCGACCGGCTTAGACAGCGCCAAGGGTTACAGCCTCAAGGGAAGATCCTGGTACGCTACGAATTGGAGTCGGCCCTGGACCGTTTGGCCGAAACGGTGCGTCGGACCCTGGATATCAAACGGATCTATCAAATTATAGGGTTGAAGTAATGGCCAAGGGACGCGTCTTGATTTTTACCGGTGACGGCAAAGGCAAAACAACCGCTGCCCTGGGCATGGCCCTGCGTGCCGCGGGTCATGGACAAGACATCCTGATTGTCCAATTTATCAAGGCCGACAATTCCACCGGAGAGATTAAGGGGCTGCAATTCATACCCGGAGTGAAGCTAATCCGCACAGGTCTGGGCTTTGTCCCTCCCCCTGATGATCCGGCCTATCCGGAACACTTCCAGGCCGCTCAGGAGGCTTTGAATCAGGCCACTGAAGGCCTAAAATCAGGAAACTTCGATCTGGTAATTTTAGATGAAGTCTTTGTAGCCATCAACAAAGGGCTCGTGCAGGAAAAACAGCTTCTCACGCTTCTTCAGCAGGACAAGGGAACCCCTTGCCTGGTCCTGACCGGCCGGGGAGCCGGTCAGGTGTTTATAGATCTAGCCGATACGGTCACCATCATGGACTGCCTTAAACACGGCCTCCAACAAGGTTGGCCCAAGCAAAAAGGAGTGGAGCATTGAGCCGATCTCTACCGCGACTGGTTATCGCCGGAACCCATAGCGGCGTTGGGAAAACCTCCATCACCCTGGCCCTGGTGGCGGCTCTGAAGAAAAGAGGACTCAAAGTCCAGACTTTTAAAGTCGGTCCTGATTTTCTGGATCCCACCTATCTGGCCTTGGCCAGTGGTCGGCCCTGCTATAACCTGGATGGCTGGATGACCAGCAAGGAGTATGTCCGGGAATTGTTCGACCGGGTTAGTTGGGATGCCGACCTGGCCTTGATTGAAGGGGTTATGGGCCTCTTTGACGGAGCCGATCCGACCAATTCGGAAAGCAGCACAGCCGAAATCGCCCATTGGTTAAACGCACCGGTGGTGCTGGTGGCCAATGTCCATGGACAGGCCCGTTCTCTGGCGGCCCTAGTAAAGGGTTTTAATGAATTCGATCCGGATATAAAGCTGGCCGGCATTATTGCCAACCAAAGCGGGTCTTCCCAACATGGTAATTGGCTGAAGACCTCGTTGGAGGCCGCCTCCTTGCCGCCGCTTTTGGGGGCCGTCTCCAGAGGGTCCCTGCCGGACCTAGCCAGCCGTCACCTGGGACTGGTCACCGCTGATCGGAAGAATCTTTCCCCGAAAACGCTGGACCATTCGGCCCAAGGATTGGAAAGTCAGATTCCTTTGGAAGCCTTTTTGGAAAAAGCCCGCTCTGCTCCTTCTTGGGAATTGCCGGAACCGAGGGTAGAGGAAATTTCTAACACCTGGAAGCTCTCCTTGGGATATGCTTATGATCAGGCCTTTCATTTTTACTACCAGGATAATTTAGAGGCCCTTAGACGTCGCGGGGCTGATTTAATACCCTTTTCTATGTTGGATAATCCCCATCTTCCCCGCAGACTGGATGCCCTATATTTGGGAGGAGGATATCCCGAAGAATATGCCCGGGAACTGGGCGAGAATCAGACCATCCTCCAGGAAATAAGAGAGTTTGCCGAGCAAGGGAAACCCATTTATGCCGAGTGCGGGGGCTTGATGATTTTAACCCAGGGAATCGAGACCCTGGATAATCAGCGGTATCCCATGGTCGGTCTGTTGCCGGTCTGGACTCGAATGCTCCCTCGATTGAAGTCCCTGGGATATGTGCAGGTTCGATTAATCAGAAGTTCTCTCTGGGGAGACAAAGGGGATGAGCTGAGAGGTCATGAGTTCCATTATTCCGAATTAATGGGGAACCCTTGCGACCAAAGGGCCTGGCAACCGGTCTATGAGATCACCAAAAGAAGGCGAAAGGGCATAATTCTGGAAGGATTCCAGTCGGGGCAGGTTCTGGCCAGTTATGCCCATCTGCATTGGGCCTCCAGGCCTAAAGCCGTGGAGGCCTTTCTGGAGAATTGTGCCAGGTAAAAAATGTTTGAGGTCGTGAGTTCGGAGTTCGGAGAAATCGAAAGATGAAGGCAAGAAAAATACCCCTAATCAGAGCATTTTATGATTCCCCGATGAGCGGCCAGGAAATCGAGGACCGTTCCTTTGCGATTATTGATCAAGAGGCAACCGGCCACCTATTCAGCGCGGAAGAATGGCCGGTGGTCAGACGTATGATCCACACAGTGGGTGACTTCGGAATTATGGAGGATGTGCGTTTCTCGTCGGAAGCGATAACAGCGGCGCGGAAGGCCCTACGCCAAGGCACCTCCATTTATTGCGACTCCAATATGATCCGTTCCGGTCTTTCACTGGCCCGTTTGCGAGCGGTTTATTCCGACTATGGTCCGGAAAAGATCATCTGCTATGTGGCCGATGAAGAAGTCGCCCGGGTGGCCTCTGAAAAAGGTTGGCCCCGATCTTTACTGGCAGTGCGCAAGGCTCAGCCTCTACTGAATGAGGCCATCGTTGTCTTCGGAAACGCCCCGGTAGCCCTGCTGGAACTGAACCGGATGATACTGGAAGAAGGTCTCCGTCCGGCCCTGGTTATTGCCATGCCTGTAGGGTTCGTTCATGTCCTGGAGAGCAAAGAAGAACTTATGTCGCTTGATGTCCCCTTTATCGCCCTGGACGGACGCCGCGGAGGAAGTCCTCTGGCCGTGAGTGTGATTCATGCCTTGTGCGCCTTGGCAGAGGGGAGAAAAGAAAAAAAGTCGGAGTAATGAGTTCGGAGAAACAAATAATGAAAGAAGGAACGATATGAAAGAAATTCAAAATACGTCTGGAGGGAAAGCAACACCCCGTGAGGCCATCATCCTCTTAGGCCACGGCAGCCGGGTCCCGGATGCGGGTCGGGATATGGAAAAAGTCGCTAGACGTTTACAAGAAAAATACGGCCATCCTATGGTCGAGATCTGTTTCATGTCCCGCCTGGGCCCGCATTTTCCGGAAATTTTTGAAAAGTGTGTGCGCATGGGTGCCACCAGAGTTTTAGTTATCCCCTACTTTCTCCATTCCGGACTCCATCTGGTTTTGGATATTCCAGAAATGATGCAGGAAGAAGCTGAAAAATATCCTCAGGTGGAACTCATCCTCGGTAAGGGTTTGGGGTTTGATGAAATCCTGGTCGATCTGGTGGAAAGCTCCATCCAAAAATCGGCAGGAGAGACCGATGTTCGAAACATGCTTTTACCACCCAAAGAAAAATATCCGGTTCCACCAGGCCAGCATGAATTTGTACCCATGCTTCCGGAAGAGGCCGAACAGTATCAGAGGAAATCCGGACATTAATTAAAAAGACAGTATCCAAACAGATATGAAATTTTAGAGTCTGGAGATTTTATTTTTTATAACAAATTAGCTGTTTGAAAATAACCAATTAAACCCCTCCCGGCCTCCCTTTTTGAAAGGGAGGAGAAAGACTCCCCCTTTAAAAAAGAGGGATTGATGGGGATTTTGTCTACGTACGTGGCAATTTTTTGATGACTATGATGAAAATAGATAAATTCAAAAAACCATTTCTATTGACCTCAGTTTTAATCCCCGCCTCCTGGTTATTTTCCGGCCAGGTTTTTGCCATGCACATTTCCGAAGGAATACTGCCCTTCCGCTGGGCCCTGGTATGGTCACTTCTAGCCGTTCCTTTGGTCGCTTTCGGTTTGTTCCGGTCAAAAAAACAGGCCCAAGAGGAATCCTCATTCAAGCCTCTGGTCGGTCTGATGGCCGCCGTAGTCTTTATCATCTCCTGTATGCCCATTCCGGTACCGACGGCCGGAACCTGTTCCCATCCCTGTGGAACCGGTATTTCCGGTATCCTGGTCGGACCGGCGATCAGCATCTTGATTTCCGCTTTGGCTCTGTTGATCCAAGCCCTTTTTCTGGCCCACGGAGGACTGAGCACCTGGGGAGCAAATATCATCTCTATGGGACTGATGGGCTCCCTGGCCGGATTTCTCACCTTCAAATTCCTCCGGCTACTCAAAATAAATCTAGCCCTTTCCGGATTTATGGCTGGAATGCTGGCCGACTGGGCCACCTATTTTATGACCGCCCTTGAGTTGGCCCTAGGGCTCCGCGGCGACACGTCTTTTATGTCACTCTTTTGGAAGATTCTGATTGCCTTTGTCCCTACCCAACTGCCTCTGGGTATCCTGGAAGGGGCCATGACTGCCGGAATGGTCACCTTACTATACAAAAAAAGACCGGATCTGCTGATAAAAATGAAAGTACTGCGGGCAGAAGAAGTGTCGGTATGAAGGGGAGATTGAAAATATCGGATTGCGGATTTCGGATTGGGGGAAAAAGCAGTTCCGAGTTCGGAGTCCGGAGTTCGGGGCCAAGCAAACCAAGTTGGAATGCCTTAACAAGTGCCAAAAGAATTACGTTCTTTTTTTGTGCACTTGGATTGTTGATGGTACTCTACCTTCAGCCCGCGGGTTTCACCGCTGAAAAATGGCCGGGAGTGGATGAAGCGGTGGTTAAAAAGATGGCCAAAGAACAAGGGCGGGAGGCCCGGGATCCCCTGATTCCCACCGACCAAGGGGATCTGCTCTTGTTTGTCTTCCTCCTGGCCGGGGCCGTCGGGGGATTTATTGCTGGTTATTACTGGAGAGCGCTTCTGGTTGAAAAAGGAACTAAAGGAAGAGAAAAAAATGCGGAGATTCGGTAATGCACCTGTTTTCTGAATTTCAGATAAGAGAAAATGGATTAACAATTGCAGATGTGCGTCTAAAGATACTCTTGGCCCTGGCTACCCTGATTATGGTCCTGAGCAGTCAAAGTATCGCTTTCCCCTTATTGATCGCTTGTTTCTGTTTTGGTGTGTGCTTGACCATGAGGGTTCCTTTACAGGTACTGGCTATTCGATTTTTTGAGCCCCTAGTCGTTGCCGGGGTGTTGCTGGTGCTGAAATTTTTCTTCTCCGGCCGGGAAATCCTTTTTTCCATAAATGTGTTCGATCTTTCCTTGAACGGATACTGGGACGGCCTCCTGGAGGGGTTGATGATCTCCAGCCGGATTATGGGCGCCGTTTCCCTGTTGGTCCTAATCGGCTTGGTCACTCCTTTTACCGAATTCATGGCCGGCCTTTCCTGGCTGAGGATTCCGAGGCAGTTTGTCGAGTTGTTGATGCTCGCCTACCGTTATATCTTCGTGCTCCTGGAAGAAGCCCTGGTCATCTATAATGCCCAGAAGAACCGCCTCGGTTATTCCGGATTTCGCCGGGGACTGGTCTCTTTCGGCACCCTTTCCGGAGAACTCACCTTGAGGGCTTTTGATCACAGCGAAAAGACCGCCCTGGCTATGACCCAGCGGGGCTATACCGGAGAAATGCCTTTGGCCCTTCGATCCAGGCCGTGGAAAAGGAAAGAAATGTGGACCGCTCTCTTCATCTTGATGGCAACTGGGACCTTATGGACAATCCTTTAAGACTGACGGCCGGTAAGGTTTCCTTTAAATATCCCGATGGGACTTCGGCCTTGGAAGATATCTCCCTGGAGATCCACAAAGGGGAATTCATCGGTATACTCGGTTCCAATGGATCAGGGAAGACCACTCTTTTAAAGGCCTTGGACGGCCTGCTCAAAGGATTTGAAGGCACGGTTCGCCTGGACGGAAAAGACATCCGCAAACTCACTCCCAAACTCATTTATAAAAAAATCGGTCTGGTCTTTCAGAACCCCGATGACCAGCTGTTTGCTTCGTCTCTCTTTGATGACGTAGCCTTTGGTCCGTTGAATATGGGGTTCAGCCACAAAGAAGTGGAATCCCGTGTCCTGGCGGCCTTGGAGGAAGTTGAACTGCAGGGTTTAAGGGGGAAGAGCATTCATCATTTAAGTTTTGGACAAAAGAAACGGGCCTGTATTGCCGGGCTTCTGGCCATGGGTCATGAGATCCTTTTGCTGGATGAGCCCACGGCCGGCCTGGACCCCATGGGTGAATATAAGATGATGGGGCTTCTTAAAAAGCTGAACAATGAAAACGGTGTCACCATCGTCATGGCCACACACAGCGTCGATCTAGTGCCCATGTTTCTTGATCGTCTGTTTATTCTGAGTAAGGGACGGATTGTGCGAGGGGGAAAACCGGAGGAGGTTTTAGCGGAGCCGGAGGGTTTAAAAAAAGTTAAGCTTCGACTGCCTCAGATTGCCGAATTGATGTATCGGCTTAAGCATGAAGATCAATTGCCTTTTGAAAAGATCCCTCTGACCATCGGCGAGGCCAGAAAAGAAATCCTCAAGCTCATGGAGAGGAAATGAGCTCCCTACGCTCTGGTTTTACCACCGGCACATGTGCGGCCGCGGCGGCCAAGGCTGCGGCTTTGCTCCTTTTGGGGAGATTGGGAAAGCCGGAGGTGGAGATAGAATTGCCGGAAGGTGGACGGGTTTGTTTTCCGGTGGTGCTTCGGGAAAAGAACGGCGAGGAGGCCAGAGTAGGAATTCGCAAAGATGCCGGCGATGATCCGGATGTGACTAATGGGGTCATGGTTATTGCTGCCGCTTCTTTCCATGATGGGAGCGAGATCATTTTTAAGGCCGGTGAAGGAGTCGGCATCGTGACCAAGGCCGGATTGTCGGTGGCCCCCGGTGAACCGGCCATCAATCCCGGACCGAGGAAAATGATCAGGCGGTCCATAAGGGAAGTAAGCGATCAAGGATTTATAATTTCCATTTCCATCCCCGGAGGCCGGGATTTAGCAGCCAAAACCTTTAATCCCCGGTTGGGCGTGGTTGGCGGCCTGTCCATCCTCGGGACTACCGGGCGTGTGCGTCCCTTCAGTTGTCCGGCCCTGCGGGAGTCCCTGCGCTGTGCCTTAAGGGTGGCCTGGGCCGGAGGGGTCCGGAAACCGGTCCTGGTGCCCGGCCATATCGGGGAACGGGCGGCCCGCAGATATTTTTCCTTAACACCGGATCAGGTGATCGAAGTGAGCAATGAATGGGGCTTTATGCTCGACAGCTTAACTGAACATCAATGGGAAAAAGTGATGATCCTCGGGCATCCGGGGAAACTGGCCAAATTAGCTGCCGGAGATTGGGATACCCATTCTGCGCGATCCAGGAGTGCCCTGCCTTATCTTGGACAATTGAGCCGCAGAGTCTTAAAGAAAGAGCTTTCCGAATTCCCAACGGTCGAAGGCTTATTTGCTTCTCTGGGTGAGGAAGAGCAAAGGACCTTGGGCCACTGCCTGGCCGCAGAAGTCCGAAGGGCCGTGCACAACCGCTTGCAGGGAGCCATTCCGGTGGCCGTGTTCCTGGTGAATTTGCAAGGCCGGTGCCTCGGCCAAGCCGGGGATCTGCATCCTTGGAAAGGAGCAGATCAATGATCACCATTGTGGGCTGCGGACCGGGTTCTCTGGCCTATATAACCCCGGTGGCCCTGCGGGCCATTGAAGAGGCTGAAGTCCTCATAGGGGCTGGACGCTTACTCAATCTTTTTCCTGAGAGTAGTGCCGAACGGATTCCTGTGGGGGGACAAGTTCAGGAGGTCCTGGAACGGATCACCCGCAGAAAGAGTAAAAAAATTGCCGTCCTGGTTACTGGAGATCCCGGTTTATCCAGTCTGGCCAAGCCGGTGATCCGTCTTTTCGGGAGGACAAATTGCCGGGTCATTCCCGGTATCAGTTCAGTGCAAACGGCCTTTGCCCGCCTGGGGCTCGATTGGCTGGGGGCCAGGATCATCGATGCCCATGGCCAAAATCCTTCCCAGACCATCCGGGAAATTATTGATTCAGGTGAGGATAAAATCGCCATTCTTGGGGGGCGTCAGGCGGTCCTTCCATGGCTGAGGGAAGAGATGCGCGGGATGGAAGAGGAGTTCCGGCTGATGGTCTGCGAGGATCTGACGTTGGAGAACGAGCAGATTCGTCCGATTCAAATGGAGGACCTCAGTGCACTGAAGGTCTCTTCCCGCTCAGTATTTTTAGTGATCAAGAAAGGTTTACTGGAATGAAAAAAGGAACGTTATACGGAATTGGTGTGGGGCCGGGAGATCCGGAATGGATCACCGTTAAAGGGGCGCGGGTCCTGGCTCATTGCCGGCAGATCTTTGTGCCCAAGTCCCGAGAAGAAAGAGACAGTGCGGCCCTGCACATCGCCCAGTCCTACATCCATCCGGATGCCCGGATCCAGGAACTGTCTTTCCCCATGATCACTGACCAGCAGAAATTGGCCCTCCATTGGGAGAAGGCGGCCCGGCAATTGGCTGAGGTTTTACAAAAGGGGGAGGATTGCTGTTTTCTGACCTTGGGAGACCCCTTCCTGTATTCCACTTATATTTACCTGCTCCGGGCTTTGCGAACCATTATGCCGGACCTAGAGGTCGTCTCCATCCCTGGAGTCAATGCTTTCAGCGCCGCCGCCGCCTTGACCGAGTTTCCCGTTGGAGAAGCTAAGGAACAAGTGACCATCATCCCCACAGCCGATGATTTAGGGGCGGTCAGAAAGGCCCTGGCCCAAGGGGGAACCGTGGTTTTGATGAAAATAGGCAAACGTCTGGACAGCATCCTGGATATCCTGGAAGAAGAAGGACTGCTGGACCAGGCCGTCTTTGTCGGCCGGGCCGGACAAGTTGGGGAACGGATCGAAGCCGATCTCCATAAGCTGAGGGCCGAAACGCCCACTACTGGATATTTATCCATTATTTTAGTCCATGCAGAAAGGCCCAGATAAAAATGAAAGTCTATTTTGTCGGTGCCGGACCCGGTGATCCGGATCTCTTAACCCGCAAGGCCGAAAGGCTTTTGACGACCTGCCGCTGCTGTATCTATGCCGGTTCCCTGGTCAGCCCGGAGGTTTTAAGTCTTATCCCTGAAGGGGCTGAAAAATATGATTCCGCCGGGCTCTCTTTGGAGAAGATCATCGCTATTTGTGCTGAGGCCCAGGGAAAAGGGGAGGATGTGCTTCGTCTCCATTCTGGTGATCCTTCCATTTACGGGGCCATCGGAGAACAGATGCACGAACTGGATCGGCTGGGGATTTCATATGAAGTCGTCCCTGGTGTCAGTTCCTTTCAGGCCGCCGCCGCCGCCTTGCAGACTGAATTGACGGCCCCGGAGATCTCCCAGACCATTATCCTGACCCGCACCTCCGGCCGGACCCCTTTGCCGCCGGAACAGGAACTGGATGTGCTGGCCCGCTCTAAAGCCACGCTCTGCATCTTTCTTTCCATTGATCAGATGGAAACCATTGCCGCTACCCTGATCCCCTTTTACCGACCGGACTGTCCGGCGGCGGTGGTCTACCGGGCTTCCTGGCCGGATCAGAAATTGATACGGGGCACCCTGGAAAATCTTCCGGCCAAAGTCAAGGAAGCCGGAATCCGCAAGACGGCCCTGATCTTAGTCGGTCCGGCCCTGGATCGCGGAGATACCGTTTCAAAATTATATGACCGGGAATTCAGCCACGGATACCGTCAAGGGGAGAAAAATTGAAAACAGCCCTCATGGCCCTTTCCCGGGAAGGGGCCCTACTGATCGAACATCTGGCAGAAAAAATGCCGGGGGCTCAGGTTTTTTTACAAGATCAGATTAAAGGGACCTACGACGGACAACGCTTTAAAAGCATCATCAAGCTTACGGCCAGCATTTTTCAGCTCTATCAGGGTCTGGTCTATATCATGCCCACCGGCGTAGTCGTCCGGGCCCTGGCCCCGCATATCCAAAATAAGAAAACCGATCCGGCCGTGGTGGTGGTGGATGCCGGAGGGAGATATGTGCTCAGCCTCTTAAGCGGCCATGAAGGCGGGGCCAATGAACTGACCCTGCGGGTAGGCAATATACTGGGCGCTGAACCGATCATCACGACCACCACCGAGGCCTTGAAAAATATCATTGTCGGCATCGGCTGCCGCCGCGGTATTTCCGCCGATCAGGTTGTCCGGGCCATTGAATCAGCCCTAAAGGAAAAGGAGATCCCCTTAAACCAGGTCCGTTATCTGGCCTCAGCCGATATCAAGGCCGATGAACACGGCCTTTTGGAGGCGGCCGGGCATTTGGGCCTGCCGCTGCGCTTGATCAGCTCTGAGGAAATTCGCTCCACTCGCAAAAACTTTGAAGCATCCTCTTGGGTGCGCAAAAAGGTAAACTTGCCGGCCGTGGCCGAACCCGCGGCCTTACTGGCAGGAAGGAGGACCCAATTAATCGCCAAGAAAAAAAGCTATCAGGGCGTAACCGTCGCCCTGGCCAGGGAAAACTTTTTGTGGTCGGCATCGGTCCCGGAGGACCGTTAGACCGGACCCGCCGGGCCGAGGAGGCCATTGCTCAAAGTGCGGTCATCGTTGGCTATTCCTATTACCTGAAGCACATCAGCGATCGGATTGAAGGGAAAGAGACCGTTTCTTCGGCTATGAAGCAGGAGAGGGAGCGTTGCCGGACCGCTCTGCAAAAGGCCCAGGAAGGCCAAGTCGTGTCCCTGATCTCCTCCGGTGATCCGGGTATTTATGGTATGGCCGGTTTGGCCATAGAAATGGCCCAGGCCGAGGGATTTACAGTTCCTATCGAGATCGTGCCGGGTGTTTCGGCCGCCCAGGCCGCCGCTGCCCGACTGGGAGCGCCCTTGATGCTCGATTATGCGGCTATCAGTCTGAGCGATCTACTGGTTCCCTGGGAGATCATTCGGGAAAGGCTGGAAGCCGTGGCTGCCGCCGATCTGGTCGTGGTCCTCTACAACCCCAAGAGCAAAAAACGAGTCACCCAACTGGAAGAGGCTATCGCTATTTTCAAATCCGTTCGTCCGCTCCACACGCCGGTAGGGATCGGGACGGCTGTAGGCACGGAGGATGAGCATTTTCTTCTATCCAGCTTGGAGGACTGTCTGGAGGCGGAGATTACCATGAAAAGTATCCTCATCATCGGTAACCGAACTTCCAAGACCCTAGCCGGCTGGTTTATCACACCACGGGGATATGAATTGTGATCCTGCTCTTAGGGGGAACCGCGGAAACGGCCGTCGTGGCCAAGTCCTTAGCTGAAAGAGGTTATTCGGTTCTGGTTTCCACAGCCACAGAGATTCCTTTAGAAATCGGTGAACCCCCAAACATTCAACGCAGATCTGGAACCTTAGAGGAACAAGGGCTAATTGATCTGATCAGCCGCCATAATCTTAAGGCTATCATTGATGTTACCCACCCCTACGCTCTGGAAATAAGCCGTCTGGCCGCTAAGGTATCGAAAGAGCTCAGGATACCCTATTTCAGGTTGAACCGTCCGGAAGTTCTTTCCAAGAAAAAAGAAATCCTGCGGGCCGTTGATCACGAACAAGCCGCCTCCTTGGCTATTTCGAAAGGTGCGCCCGTCCTGTTGACTACCGGTTCAAAGAATCTGGAGCCTTATGTAAGGGAAACCACTCGCGCCGGTCAGCCCTTAATTGTTCGGGTCCTGCCTGATTCGAACTCCGTTCAAGCCTGTCTACAGGCCGGTATTCCCCGGGAGGCCATTGTCACCGGCCGGGGTCCTTATTCCGTCAAAGAAAATCGGGCCTTGATCCGGAAATATAACATCGGTGTGCTGGTGACCAAAGACAGCGGACTGCCCGGAGGGGTCCTCGAAAAGATCCAGGCCGCCGAACAAGAAGGGTGTCAAGTTATTGTGGTGATCCGAAGTAACGAGAAAGGTGAAAAAACCTTTGAGCATATTGATGAATTAGTGAAAGCGGTTTCGAAAAAATTTAATGAAGCACAAGGAGAAAAGAAATAATGAACATTTTCGAAAAAACGTTAAAAGCGGTTACTCCCATTAACCCTGACTTGGAACCGGCCATCCGAGATCATCTGGATCAACTGACCAAACCTCCCAGGAGCCTGGGCCGGCTGGAAGATCTGGCCGCCCAGTATTGCCTGATCACACAGACGACCGCACCTGTACTGGGGAAAAAAAAGATCTTCACCTTTGCCGGAGATCACGGCGTAGCCGCCGAAGGGGTTTCCGCCTTTCCCAAAGAGGTGACTCCTCAGATGGTCTTGAATATGCTGGCCGGAGGGGCGGCTGTCTGCATCCTGGCCAAACATGCCGGAGCAGACCTTTCCGTGATTGATATCGGGGTGGATGATCCTCTGAATGAGGCCCCTCATCTGGTACGCCGAAAAATTAAATCCGGAACGGATAACATAGCCCTAGGCCCGGCCATGAGTCTGGAAGAAGCCAGACAGGCCATAGAGGTGGGCATCGAATTGGCCCAAGCGGCCGCCCAGGAAGGCATTACCCTTATCGGTACCGGGGAGATGGGCATTGCCAACACCACGCCCTCTTCAGCTCTTTTCGCCGCCTTGCTGCCCTGCCTGGTGGAAGACATCACCGGCCGGGGGACCGGGATTGATGATGCCGGACTGACCAGAAAGATAGTGGCGATTAAAAAGGCCCTGAAAATCAATCAGGATCGCTTAACTGATCCCCTTAGTAGTTTGGCGGCCCTGGGAGGTCTGGAAATTGCCGGCATCTGCGGCTTGTGTCTGGGGGCGGCGGCCAACCGTATCCCGGTGGTGGTTGATGGCTTTATCTCCTCTGCCGGGGCCTTGTCAGCCTGTCGATTGTGCCCTCCCGTACGGGACTACCTTTTTTTCAGCCATCTCTCCGAAGAGGCCGGCCATGCCACTTTTCTGCGGCTCTTTAAGGTGCAGCCGATTCTCGATCTGAAGATGCGTCTGGGAGAAGGAACCGGGGCCGCCCTGGCCATGACCATCATCGAAGGGGCGGTGAAGATCTATACCCAGATGGCCACCTTTGCCTCAGCCGGGGTGAGCAATAAGGATTAATAATTTTCTCTCGATTGACTTTCCCATCTCTTCTGTTTATAAGTTAAAGAAATATAAAGAAAGGGGAATAGGATAATAATGACACCCAATACAAAAATAATAAAGAAACGCTTCAAAGGATATCTCGGGAGAGCTTTTCTTCCCATGGCCTTCATTCTCTTGTTTTTGATGGCCCCTTTTACCGGGCCATTTTTTGCTTCAGCGGACGCCCAAGAGCAAACCTATAAGCGGTTTCAGGAAATAAATTTTGGGTTTGCCTTTGAAATTCCTGTGTCGTGGAATATCAAGTTAACTCCTAAAAAAGATTATCTCATCGAGGGTCCCAAAGGCAGTGATGCTTTTGAAATAGGAATCATCATTCAGATCATCAAAAAAAGCCAAAACCCGAAGAGTTCGGCTGAACTGCAGCTTAATAAAGCCGAAAAGCAGGTCATGACGTTGCCCGGAGCGGAGCTGGTCAAAACAGATCGGGTTCCCATGGCCAATCAGAAGGCCCCTTTTTTTGTGGCCAGATATAATACCAAAACTACCCAGGGGAACACGGCCACCTTTGGACATACCCAAGTGGTACTCGATCAGGGAGACTATTATTATTGGATCTCCTTTTCCGGACCGCTCCCGATATATGATAAATACCTGCCGGTCCTGGAACGCCTTCTAGGATCTTTTTCCTTTCGATAGCGAATGAATCCTTAACATTCAATAATTTGAAGGAAATATAAGGGAACGGGTTTATGGCCAAAGCATTAGAAGATATTCGGGTCATTGACTTAAGCCATGTCCTCGCCGCCCCCACCTGCACCATGTTTTTAGCGGACCTCGGGGCTGAGGTGATCCATGTTGAACCACTACAGGGAGATGACGCTCGAGAGTTTGGCCCTTTTGCCGGTAGCGGAGGGAAAAACGACTCAGGCTATTTCATCAGCCTCAATCGCAACAAAAAGAGCCTGGCCTTAGACTTGAAAAAGGACAAAGGGAAAAAGATACTAACGGATTTGATCAAAATATCGGATGTGGTGGTCGAAAATTTCAGGCCCACGACCATGCATAAACTGGGTTTCGGGTGGGAAGATCTCCAGCGAATCAACCCTAGCATCATCTATGCATCCATCAGCGGGTTCGGCCAGGACTCTCTCCCCGGCTACGATTCCCGCCCCTCCTACGACATAGTGGCCCAGGGGTACAGCGGGTTGATGAGCATTACCGGACCGGAAGGAGGCCCGCCTTGTCGCATCGGTTCCTCGGTGGGAGACATTTTTTCCGGGCATCATGCCGCCATCGGAATCCTGGCAGCCTTACTCTATCGCCAAAAAACAGGCCGAGGCCAGCATTTCGATGGGGCCATGATCGACGGACTTTTTACCGTCCTGGAAAACGCCGTCGTTCGATACACGATCAGCGGCGAGGTCCCCGGCCCGCTCGGCAGCGCCCACCCTTCCATCGTCCCCTTTCAATCCTTTCCGACCAAGGACAACTCCCACATAATCATCGCTCTCGGAAACGACAACTTGTGGAAAAGTTTCTGCCGGCTCATCGGCCGGGAAGATCTGAGCGACCATCCTAAGTTTGCCACCAATCCCCTGAGAACTCAGCACCGCAAGGAACTCGAAGAGCTTTTAATTCCGGAATTCGAAAAAAAGACCCGCCAGGAATGGCTGGACCTTCTAGGCAAAGCCAACCTGCCCCACTCTCCGGTCAATAACATAAAGGAGATCTGCGATGATCCGCACATTGCCTATCGCCGTATGCTGGTGGAAATCGATCAGCCGAGAGTGGGCAAGATGAAGATTGTGGGCTCCCCTATCCGCCTTTCCGAAACACCGGGAGAGGTCAATGCCCCTGCCCCGCTGTTAGGCCAGCACTCCGAAGAGATCCTCCAAAACCTGCTCGGGTTTGGCCGAGAGGAGATTGAAATATTGAAAAAGGAAAAAATCATCAATCCGACTGTTTAATCTTTTAAGTTATCGATTCATTCTCTTCCGGCATTTTTTTCGCAGGGCAATAGAAGACAACAGGAGGCTTAAAGGGGTAACGGGTCTTGGATCAGGGCTTCAATCCGTCCAGGCTTAATCCGGCCCTCATGGAGTTCGGCGGCAAAGGCGGCCTCTTCCCGGATGTCTAACGACGGGCTGCTGGCCAGGCTGTCGGTGCCCAGATAGACGGGGACACCGGCAGCGAGAAATGTTTCCAAAGGCATGCGCCCGCAGGAGAGGAGATGATTGGATCGGGGGCAATGGACCACGGAGCTGCCCGTATCGGCAATCAGTTGGATATCCTCATCGGTCACCTGCACCGTATGCACTAAGAGAGGTTGGGCATCCAAAACTCCCAAAGAAGCCAGATAGGGGAGAGGACGCATCTTCGGGGCCTGAAAATGGTTGAAGCCTAATAAGCCGGCCAGGCGTCGGGTGATCCAACTAGTCGACGGAATCTTTCCTTCCATCAGAAATTGGATTTCGGCCGGCGATTCGGCGGCATGAATACAAAGGGGGATTTTTTCTTCCCGGCACCATTTCGCCCCTGTACGCAGCAATTCGGGATGGCAGGAATAAGGGGCATGCAGGGAGAGACCCACCTGCATGGGGCCATACTCGGGATGGTCCTTCGTTTTCTGAATTAGCTGTTTTGCCTTTTCAAACCGTTCCAGAGCCACCTGGGGATTTAACCCTACCACCTCTATGAAGACCACACCATTCAAACCACTGTGTAAAAGAGGCCCCACACTGTGGCCTGTGACCGAGATATCTCCCACATGAGTCACCCCGGCGGCTTTGAGCAGGGCCAAACCTTCCTCTATCGAGGCCTGGATAACCGGCTCGGGCCGTTGGCGTAGTTCCCAGATCAATCGCCTCAGCCAGGGCACAAATTCGACGGGTGTTTTAGGGCAGAGGCGCTTTAGGTGAGTCAGTTCCAGATGAGTATGGGCGTTTGTGAGGATCATGAGGACGATCTGAATTAGAATATTTCTTATAGACAGGTTTTATCTTGATTTTTGAACTTTCTGGAGAAAGGCTAAAACCTATCTTCCTTTATTCCTTTATTCCTTTATTCCATGCAAACAAGCCCCCATAGCCTTATGCGCCGTTTCCATCATAGCCTCGGCCAGGGTGGGATGGGCGTGGATGGTCTGGGCCAGATTTTCGACTGTGGCCCCTAATTGAACGGCCAGGGTCCCTTCGGCAATCAGGTCGGTAGCATGAGGGCCGGAGATGTGCACTCCCAGGATTTTTCGGGTATGGCTGTCTGAAACGATCTTGACCTGACCGACAATCTCTCCCATGGCCTGGGGTTTACCCAGGGTTCGAAACTGAAAACCGTCCGCTTGCACCGCCAGGCCTCTTTCCCTGGCCTGGAATTCGGTCAGGCCCACATTGGCCACTTCGGGAAAGGTGAAGATGGCTGAAGGGACCACTTCATAATTCATGACTCGCTGATGACCCATGATGTTTTCAACGGCTACGATCCCTTCGGTGGAAGCCACATGGGCCAGCATGATCTTAGCCGGTCCCAGAACATCGCCGACGGCATAAACCCCGGGCACATTGGTCTCCATCCGCTCATTGGCCATGATCCAGCCCTTTGAATCAATCTCAACCCCAACCTGTCTAAGCCCCAGTTCCTGGCTATTCGACTCCCGGCCGATGGTCACCAGGACCTTCTGACATTCCATTTCCAAAGGCTTCCGGTCTTTCTCTTTAACCTCTTTTAAAAATGGGGAAGGACCGATGATCACTTTGACCCGGCCGTTCTGGATCTCGGTCTTTTCCACGGTCTTATCCAGAAGGAGTTTTATCTTTCGCTTCTTCATCTCCCGCTGAAGGATAGTCGAACAATCGGCATCAATGGAGGGCAGGCCGATCACCCGGGGCAGGGCCTCCACCACGGTCACTTGACTGCCCAGGAGGCTGAAGATGAAGGCGAACTCACAGCCGATCACACCCCCGCCGACGATGAGGATTGATTCGGGGATGTCTTTGAGCATCAGGGCATCGCTGCTGGAGAGGATGTGCTGACCGTCAAAAGGAAAGGCCGGAAAAACCAACGGTTTCGATCCCGAAGCGATAATGATGTTATCGACCTTCACGGTTTCGTCCGGCCCGTCCTGCTTTTGAACGGAAACGGTGTTTGGGTCCTGGATACGGGCCGCCCCCTCCTGATATTGAATCTTATAACTTTCAAAAATCTTTTTAATTCCCTGGGCTAAAATGCCGACCACCTCATTCTTCCGGGCCATGATCCGTTCCATATTGGGCCGGAATCCGCCCTCCAGATCGATACCGAATTCCTTGGCCCGATGGACATGCTCCAAGGCCTCGGCCGTGGCCTTCAGGGTTTTGGTGGGGATGCAGCCCCAGTTCAAACAAGTCCCGCCGATGGCCTCCTGCTCGATGACCGTCACTTCGGCCCCCAATTGGGCCGCTCGAATGGCGCCGATATACCCTCCGGGCCCGGCTCCGATGATTCCGATTTTTTTGTTCATCTTAGTCGTGGATCAATAATCAATATAAATTTTCCAATACCTTATGCCCACTCAAGAAAATGAGGGACCTTAGCCTAATTTGCTCTACCGTTGGCTGGCATATTCCCATCCGCCAGGGCAGGCCCCGCACAACTTTGCACACCTCACGGTCTCATTGATCCATTCGGATTCCATAAGGGCGATTTGGGGAAGCCCTTTTGGAAATTTATGGTTACAATTCCTAGAGTTAGAATCAGCGGTGCCTTGGCAGAATACATAGTCTACATAACCGCGAGGAATGTCCGAGACAGGACGAAAATATTGACACAAAACTAAATCGCTGACAGAGCCCATAGAATAGACGGTAGAACAAGCTATTTCATCCCGACAAAATTGGGCTTCAGATGGCCCTGGGCTGATTATCGCCAGGCCAAGAAAGATAATAAAAAATATCCCCATAATCGTAGGCTTTTTATTCATTTTGTTTCTCCTTCCTGCCAGATGATCTCAAAGGGTCTTCCATCATTTATACATTATTCTACCACGAATAGTGCCATCGTTCAAAATTCTTATCTGATGCTCTTCATTTGAGGTTATTTCTTTTTGCCAGATGGGTTCTTTTTCTTGCCATCTCTTAAATCCCTTTCGGCCGGTGAGGAGGGTTTCCCTTCTTTTTGTGACCCGGCCAATAACCCTTCGATGATCTTCAGATAGGTTCGTTCATTGGAGAAAGCCCAGAATCCGAACAAGATAATCGAGACCGTCAAAAAGAAGGCTACCATCACCATTAAAGGTAAGAGGGCGGCCATAACTTTGATGGCTGAGGCTGACAGGGTATTGGCTGCTATTTGCCGTTCGACTTCAAAGGGGTTGATCAGGTTCGGTGCTTTAAAAGACAGCCACAGGAAAATGGCGGCCAGAAAAACCAAAAAAGAGAGTCCAACATAGTTCGAAGGCTTTAAAAATCGTTTACGCATCTCAATAAATCTTAAATCTTTTTCCGAAAGCTGGGAATTGGAAAGATTGGTTAAAGCTGAGGTGGTTTTTCCTTGACGGGTCATTATCTTGTCCTCTCATGATACACAAGACCGGGATAGGGTTTGTCTTAAAGTTGGATGCTAGAATTCAAAGAACACTTATTTATGATTGTCGGGCCTTCTTTCTTCTTTTACCTCAACCTGAATGATATTTCAAGACCTTTGCCAATAGAGAGCAAATCCCGCCCCTGAGAGTTCCTTAAACGTAATTGTGGGGCCTACCTTTTCATGAGCAAGTTTTTCCCCTTTTTTAGGTGAAAAATAATTTTTAGACTTCATTTGCAATGGAAAAAAAATTGCATTAAGATATAAGATTTAAAATAAAATGGATGTAGACGTTGTTTCCCGCCCTCTCTCTGTTTTTCAGATGGGAAGCCTGCTGGGGCGATTCCTGACCAGGAAGCTCCATCGGAAAAAAATCGAACCCTGGGCGTCATTAAGGAATTATCAGATGGGAATCAAGTTAGCTTGACCAAATAGTGTTAAAAGGATTTTTTTCTTTCGGTAAACAAAACCATTTTTAACGGCCAAACATAGTCATGACCATATCCTCACCTAAAATAATCGAGATCCAGAACGCAACCGTTTATCGGGGCCGAACGAAAGTCTTCGACCAACTTTCCCTGGAGATCATTCGGGGGCAAAGTGTGGCCATCCTGGGTCCGAACGGCTCCGGCAAATCGACCTTTCTTAAACTGCTAAGCCGAGAACTGTACCCGGTCCAAAATGAGAATAGTTTCCTCAAAGTGCTCGGAGAGGAACTCTGGAATGTTTGGGAACTGCGGACCCATCTAGGGATCATCTCTCAGGATCTCCAGGAGCAATATCTCGGCCGGGTTAAAGGACTGGATGTGCTCCTTTCCGGAATGTATTCCAGTGTGGATATCTGGCCTCATCAGACCTTTACCAGCCAGGACCAGCAGCGGGCCGAAGCCCTCCTAAGGAAGCTCGGCATGGACCATTACCGGGAAAAAAAGTATGCCGAGATGTCTACCGGAGAACAACGCCGCCTTCTTCTTGGACGGGCCTTGATCCATGATCCCGATGTCCTGGTTTTGGATGAGCCCACCAGCGGTCTGGATGTGAAGGCTTGTTTCCTTTATCTGGAAATCGTCCGGAGACTCCTTCAGGCAGGAAAGACCATCATTCTGGTTACCCATCATATCCATGAAATACCTCCGGAGATAACACGGGTGGTTCTGCTGAAAGCCGGTCAAGTCATGGCCGACGGCGACAAGTCGGACATCCTGACCAGCCGGAATTTAACGGATCTGTTCGATATTCCAGTAGAGTTGGTTCGGTTGAACGGATTTTATCAGGTTATCCCGGGGAAGAAGAATGATTACGATTAGTTTTGAAGCAGCCTGGAGCGGATCTCGCGCCGACGATCCAGCGGCAGAATGAGGCTGACTTCCGTCCCCTCTTGGCTTACGCTGTCAATGGAAATTCTGCCCTTATGCACCTGGACTATCCGTTTGGCCATGGTCAATCCCAAGCCCAGGGCATTGAACTTAGTGGTGTAGAAAGGGTCAAAGACAAAAGGCTGATGCTCAGATAAAATGCCTTCTCCCAAATCTTTAACCCGGATTCTCATTTCATTCTCCGAACTCTCCCAGCTTACGGTCACCTCACTGCCATTAGTCCCGGCCTCTAAACCGTTCAGAATAAGGGCTTGAACCGCTCGAATAATCAGCGAGAGGTCTCCGAATAGCTGGGTTTCGGGCAACGAATCCGGATCAGGGAATGTAATCCTCTTGGAAACATCTTCCCCCTCTTTCCGGAATATTTTTTTTAATCCCTCAAAGATTTCCCGGGGAGTTAGGGCGAAATATCGATCGGGCGTAACATGGGCAAATTCCACCAGTCGATCAATGATGTATTCCAGACGTTTGGCTTCATTCTGAATGATTTGGGTATAATGCTCATACTCCTCCCCTGTTGTACGGTCCTTGGCCAAGCGCAAGGCAAAGCCCCCTATAGCCGTGATCGGATTGCGAATCTGGTGGGAAATTTGATCGGTCATCAAGCCCAGTCCAATGAATCTCTCCGAGTCGAGCAGCTCTTTTCCCATCTTTTTGAAATGAGTGATATCTTGCAGGGTGAAAATGATCAACTCCTGTCCGGTGGATTCTTCGGTATAGAGCGCCGTCGAGAGGTTAACAAAAAAGGAATTCCCATCCCTCCTTCTTAATAGCGCCTCTCCGGCAAAACAGGTCTTATCCCGAGTCAGCTTCAAGATATTGGGCAGGAATATCCGGGTATCTTCCGGTAAAAACAGGAGCTCAATCGATTGACCGGTCAAGCCCTCCGGGGCATAATCCAGAAGCTCAGCGGCCAAATGGTTGCAAAAAAGGATAATGCCTTGCTTATCGGTTAAGATAATACCGGTCTTGAGAACATCGATTAAATTAGTGATCAAAACGGGAGACCAGGGAATACCCTCCATAGGCACCTTACCTTTTTTTAGCCATTTCGACAAAGGTTTCGATTTGTTTTTCAACCTGGGCTGCGGCATAGCTCCGCGAATCGGTGTGATCGGCTTCGATGATCAGACCCGGTTTGCCGGTCCGCTCGGAGACCTTTTTCTTCAAATCATATTGGTTGAGAGAATAGGTCTTACAGCTTCGGTTGGAATGCATGATAAATCCATCGGCTTGATAATCCTCCATCAGGCTGACCATTTTGGTTACTTTATGTTCCAAGCCCAAATTAAGGTGCACCGAAGCATAGGAGCGGGAAAGGCTTTCCAGCGGATTGCCGAGATCGACCGGCTTTAAGGTCCAGGCCGAGGTATAGGTGTCTGCCACCAGGACAGCCCCATGCCGGAAAAGCATTTTGGAGAGATTACGGATGTCATACCAAATAGGGATATTATCCCAGATAAGACGGAGCTCTTCCCGGGCAAAGGCACCCTCTTTGTTTTTTACCCGGGCTTCAAGTTCTTTTTTCAGTTTTCGATAATACCAGACTGCCCAGCGAGTCCCCCGTAAGGTGACGATAGGGGCCATATGGATAAAGGCATCAAAGGCGGCAAAAGGGGCCGGGCGATGGCGGGAAAGCTCCAGAACTTCTTTCCAGAGGCGTACAGCCTCCAGAGATCGGGCCGAAACCTTCAGGAAGCGTTTTTCGGAAAAAGGGCCTTTGACCGTCTTTTCCAGGAAAGCGATATATTCTTCCATCTGTTTCCGTACATAGGTTACGGTATGGGCCTCCAATTCATTGTGAATAAAAGGTGTATCCAGGAAAAAGAGTGGAACCTGAAAGGCCCGGGCCTGTATTTCATACCATTTGATGACCGTCCCGCAGATGTTGTTGCCGCAGACCAGAAAATCGGGTTTGGGCAAAACCCCCAAGGGCCCTTTACCGCTCAGGGAACTGCCGATATCACAACGGGCATAGGAACAGAGATCTCGGGAATAGCCCTGGGCTTCGGCCGTCTCACAAAGGGAAACCGAAGTCCGACTGGCCCCGCACATAGCCCCGTAATTTTCCGGATAAAAAGGAAGGACCCCCATGGCATAGAGGGGTTCAACGGCTCCGCCACTGGTTATCCAGGCCACTTTTTTGCCGAACCATCGGGGATTTTTAGCTATGAGATAATAGCTCTTCATCAGGCGACGATAATCCTTAAGTGACCGGATCTCTCGGTAGGATGACTCTTTCGGGGATGTCTGGGGCATTTCGGCGTTTCCTTGAACTTAATCCCTTAGACTCTCAAGCCTTTAGCTAAGCATTTCCACAAAGGCCTGGATTCGTAATTTTAGCTGCTCCCGGGCCTGGGAGGGGTCTTCGATTTCCAGCAACAGAGTCGGAAGGCCTTGGGCTTCCAAAAATTTTTTTAAATCCGGATAGTCAAAATAATAGGGCTCGCAAAATTTAAAGAAAAGAAAAATAACCCCTTTGGCCCCCGATTCCCGGACCTCTTTAAAAAGGGTTTCCTGATGGGCCAGGGGTCCTTGGTATTTGGTCGGACAAAAATAGGTATTGAAATAGCGATCAACTAAGGCCTCCAGAGGGTCCTGATCCTCCTTAACCATAAGACGGAGAGTCCGTCCGCCGCTGCAGAGATCATCCTGAACAATCCGCCCTCCGGCCTCTTCGATCAAGGAAAACCACCCGGCTGAATGGGCCATATTTCCGGTGAGAAAAAGAGGCACGTCCGGGGATTTTCCCTCCGGATGATCCGGCCAAAGTTCCAGCAGCCGATTCAGCGAATCAAGATAACGCTCCCGATCCAGGCGATACCCGGCCTGAACGATCTGGGCCAAGTCCGTTCCGGACAGCCTAAGGGGATCCTGACGCATTCGAGCATACACTCCTCCCAACTGTTTCCGTATTTGATTAAAAAGCCGATTGGCCTCTTGCAGGCTTTGCCGGGAAATCTCTCCGAACCTCTCCTCCAGAGTCTTTTTCAGCCCTTCCAACTCGATTTTAAAATAATCCCGGGCCAAGGGAGAATCCAGGCGGGTGGGAACCATCAGGTTAAACTGGAAGGAAAGGCGACCTTTCAGGGCCCAGATGTCGGCCAGCCCTTTCATGGAATCACAACTCTGGCTGAAGATGATCCCCTGCAGAAAATCCAAGTCTCCGCGAAGATAATTTTCCAAGGCGGACTTGACCAAATGACAGCAATAGGCCGGGAGATGGGCCTGGGCATGGGATATTTTAATCGGGGTATCCATCAGCCGGATGGGAATGGCCCGGCCAGCTTGAATGAGTTCTTCCGGAACATAGGGGCAGAAATAACCGACGGCCGGTCGCTCCGGTGGAAGATGGGAGGCCGTCTCTGCATAACTCCAGGAAGCGATCTCACCCAGTTCGCTAATTAAATTGGAGAAAGCTGTTTTTGAAGACATGAGAGCCCTGTTCCGCTAAATTATGTTATGATCTTAAATACATATAAGAATTAAAATCAGGGGTCAAGAAAAATGCATCATGGAGAAGAAATTTTCTCAAAGAAGGGAGGAAGGCTTGCAATTCTTTTTCAAAACTGCCATGATAGGCCCGTTCAAATGGGCATAAAAGATTACCGCACTCTGGGGAAGTAACGGGAGGGAGGCCATCCGATGAAAATCCATTACAAGGTGTGGTTGGAAAAGGATGATCGGGTCCTTTTTGGAGAAGGACGAAGGGACCTTCTCCGGGCTATTGATGAGTACGGATCCCTAGCCCAAGCAGCCAAGAAAATGAATATGTCCTACCGGGCTGCTTGGGGACGCCTGAAGGCCTCGGAAGACCGCTTGGGTTTCCCTTTGGCCGAAAAGGATAGTGCCCATGGAAAAAAAGGGGGACTGCATCTAACCCCCAAAGGGAAAGCCCTGCTCGAGCAGTATACCGCTATCCATAAAGCCATGGATGATCTGGTGGATAAATTGGAGCGGAAGTTTTTTTAAACCAAGCCAAATGACCTTTTAACGAATCAAATGAACAAATCAACGGTGCCACTGGATTCGCGATCTTCCAAAGAAGGAAAAGTTAAAAGGATCAATCCCGACCGGAAGAAAGCACTTTCCGATTTGGAAAAGGCCATTATTCGGGAATTAACCGGAAATCTCCAAGTCCAATCTCAACCCTTCTCCTCCATCGCCCAGCACTTGGGCATTACCCAAAGGGAGCTATTAAAAAAAATAAGGCAGTTAAAAAATGAGGGCTATATCCGTCGATTTGGGGCGACCATCCGGCACCGCAATTCCGGATTCTCGGCCAATGCCATGGTGGTCTGGAGGGTTCCCGAGGAAAAAATAGAGCAAGTCGGCCAGTCTATGGCCACTTTCAAAGAAGTAACCCATTGCTATCATCGGCGGCCCCAGCAAGACTGGAATTATAATCTTTTTACCATGGTTCATGGGTCCAGTGAGGAACAATGCCGACGGATCGTTGAAAAAATCTCCCAAGTCACGACCATAAACGATTATCGGCTGCTTTTCAGCCAAAAAGAGCTCAAGAAAACGACTATGAGGTATTTTCATGAATAACCGTTCATCGAATTCGGAAGCATTATTTGTCCGGGGACAAGCCGTTATCCCCGGAGGCGTCAACAGTCCGGTCCGGGCGGCCAAAGCCGTCGGCACCTTCCCCCTGTTTATTCAGAAGGCTGCAGGGGCCAGGCTCTTTGATGTGGATGGAAACAGTTACCTTGACTATGTGGGGTCCTGGGGCCCGCTCATCCTCGGACATGCCCATCCCCAGGTCGTCGAAGCCGTATCCCAAGCCGCTCGCCAAGGGACCAGCTATGGGGCTCCAACCGAGGCCGAGATTGAATTGGCGGAACGAATTGTGGCCCTGGTACCCTCTATCGAAAAAGTTCGTCTGGTCAATTCCGGAACCGAGGCCACCATGAGTGCCATCCGGCTGGCCCGGGCCTATACCCAGCGGCTTATGATCATCAAATTCGACGGCTGTTATCATGGCCACGGCGATAGTTTTTTGATTAAAGCCGGTTCAGGGGTAGCCACCTTGGGTATTCCCGGCAGCCCGGGGGTTCCTCAGGAGTTGGCCTCCTTAACTTTGTCTTTACCCTATAATGACCTGGAAAGGGTTGAAGAGACCTTCCAGAAAATTGGGGATCGCATAGCAGCCGTGATTATCGAACCCATAGCAGGGAATATGGGGGTGGTCTTGCCCAAACCGAATTTCTTAGAAGGACTCCGCCGGATCACGAGCCAGTATCAGGCCTTGTTAATTTTTGATGAAGTCATTACCGGTTTTCGAGTAGCCCTGGGCGGGGCTCAGGAACGGTTTCAAATCATCCCGGATTTAACCTGTTTGGGGAAAATTATCGGCGGCGGCTTGCCGGTAGGCGCTTTTGGCGGGAAAAAAGAGATCATGTCCTTTATGGCCCCGGAAGGCCCGGTCTATCAGGCCGGAACCCTCTCCGGTAATCCCCTGGCTACGGCCGCCGGATTAGCAACGTTGAAGGTGCTGGCCCAGGAAGGGATCTATGAACAACTGGAGGAAAAATCGGCCTTCTTTTACAATCGATTGGAGGCCCTGGCTCGCACCAAAGAAATCCCCTTTAAAACAACCCGCATCGGGTCCATGGGAAGTATTTTTTTTACCGGTGAAGAGATCCGGGATTTCGAAACCGTTTTAAAGGCCTCGGCGGAAACTTACGGCCGGTTTTACCGGGAGATGCGTTCCCGCGGTGTCTATCTGGCCCCTTCGGCCTTTGAGGCCCTGTTTATTTCCGTGGCCCATTCTCAGAAGGATTTGGAGCAAACCCTGGCCGCGGCTGAGGCGGCCTTTGATCTTTTGAGAAAGTAGGCATCAGGGCCTAACGGTTTAATCCCGCCTCCCCAAAAAACTTATGCTCAACCTTCGCTTCATTCAAGGTCTCCGGCGCTGTTGAAAGTGAGCGGCCTAAAAGGGCCTATTTGTTCGCAGCCCTTAGCCTGAGCCAAAGCCGCTTCATTCAAACAGAGTTCTTCAAGGTGGAGCGTATTTTTTATCCGGGCAGCCGTAAGCGGATGCACCGGGTCCAGTCTAAGACTCTCCAAGGCCCAGTGAATAGCCTCGTAATCACTGCCGGGAAAGGGCGGGCAAAAAGCCCGGCCCCAGAAACCGGTTGTCCGGACATTAGTCAGGGTGGCCTTCCAGTCTATGGCCTCCACCAGTTTTTTGGTGGTAAAGTCAGCCAGACCGATCCCGTTGGCATTCCCCTCAGAAGCCTTCGAGAGACGAAGCACAATAATCCGGCCGACCTGCGGATAGATCGGGCCGGGGATCTCGATGTCCCGCCAGCGGCCGACCACATTGGTATCCATCCCTGTGCCGCTGAAATTCTTGCCGATCTCGTCAATGATGAGTAAGTCCAGTTCCTTTAAGGGAAGGCCCGGGAGAAGCTGCCAGGCGTATTTAAGCAACCTTTCCTCCCCGGGCTCTATTTCATTGGGCAGGAGTGCTTCTATCCTTGCGGTTTCATCAAAACTGTTTTCAATGATGGCCAGGCCTCCGATGACCGGAAGTTGCGCCAAAGCCAGGCGACCTAATTCGAGCAAAGCCGGATAAATCCCCGTGGGTCCAAGGCGATGCACCTGACTGGCCCCAGGGACTTTACCCATTCCTACGGTCAACATTTTAATAAGTCCGCTGGCCAGCCTGTCTCGAAAAGCGGTGTGCGGCTTGATTCGATTCACCGCCAGGATAGCTTCGGCCTTGGCCGCCTCGGCATCGGCATATAGCACATGACCGGATTGGGTTGTTCCGATTTGGATGAACTCCGAGGTGATCCGGAAAGGGGCCTCTACCGTTTCTTCCGTCAGACCCAGATGCTGAAGGAGATTCCTTTGGCCGAGGGCTGTTCCGCCGCCATGGCTGCCCATGGAGGAAAAGATGAACGGCTCAGCCCCCAGAGAACGCAAATACCGGACGGTGGTTCGAAGGATTAAGGCCATGTCCCTGATCCCCCGGCTGCCGGCCGTAATGGCCACCGACATGCCCGGCCGGACAATCTCCCTCAGACGTTCCAACTGAGAACGCACCTCCGCCTCCACATCTTCCGCCAGCGGCCTGTGGAAGTGCTGCCTGACCTTGGCCAAAGCCAATCGTTCCATTGATCCCGTTTCCATCTATTTTTTGAGCTGCAGCAGTCCTTCTTCTTCGATCAGTCTTTTGACGGCCTCGGCCTGCTCGCTCATGTATTTGGTCGCTTGGGCGCTGTTCATCGGATTCGGCACAAAACCGCCCTCGATCAGTTTAGCCTGGACCTCTTTATTGCTGACGATCTCAAAGAGCTTTTTATCCAGTTTTTCGAAAACATCTTTCGGCAGCCCTTTGGGCGCAAGAATTCCCCGGTCAATCCGGGGATAATAATGATAACCCAGCTCGGCAAAAGTCGGGACATCCGGAAGCTGTTTCATCCTCTTTTCCGTCCCCACGGCTAACGGCGTAACACCCATGGGCTTCATCTCCACCGCCGCCGGAGAATTAGTAAAGACCGCATCCACATGGCCGCCCATGATAGCCGGTTTCAAAGTACCGGTGCCGTCATAGGGGATGTAGATCAGTTTGATCCCGGCCATTTTCATAAACTGGACCGCAGCCAGATGGGGCCCGGAAAACTTACCCACCGCCCCGACGGTCACTTTTCCCGCATGGGATTTGGCATAATCAACAAACTCCTTTAGGGTTTTTGCGGGAAAACCTTTCTTCACACAAAGGGCGACTGGGGTGTTTTCGATCATCCCCAGATAGGTGAAATCCATGGTCTGGTATTTGACATCCTTCATGGTCAAGGGCTGGGTAATCACATGAGGAGAATTGAAACCGGCAATGGTATATCCGTCCGGCTTGGCCGCCAGAGTGAATCCCCAGGCCAGAGCACCGCCGGCCGCCGGCTTATAATCGGGGATAAACCGGACGCCGAAAGATTTTTCCAGAAAGGGCTGCATGATCCGGAATTCGATGTCCGATTCTCCGCCGGGATTAAAGGCAATAATGTAAGAGATTTCTTTGGTCGGATATTTGCTCTCAGCCCCGTAAAGCAGGCTAAAAGAAAAAAGAACAACAACGCAAACGACAACAAACAATAGTTTCGTTTTCATAATGAATTCCTTCTCTGGTTTAATGATATCTATGGTTCCATAATAACTTAAGAGAAAGGGCCAGGCAACCCATTTGACAGCTTATTTCTTGAGCTGCAGGAGACCTTCCTCTTCAATCAATTTTTTGATGGCGGCCATCTGCTCACTCATATACCTGGTAATCTGGGCGCTGTTCATCGGGTTAGGCACAAACCCGCCTTCAATCATTTTGGCTTGAAAGTCCTTGCTGCCGACAATCTCGAAAAGCTTCTTATCCAGTTTTTCGAAAACCTCTTTCGGCAGCCCTTTCGGCGCAATAATTCCCCGGTCTATTCTTGGATAAAACTTAAACCCCGATTCGGCAAAGGTGGGGACATCCGGAAGCTGTTTCATTCTCTTTTCCGTACCCACGGCCAAGGCGGTTACCTCCATGGGTTTCATATCAACGGCGGCCGTTGAAGTGCTTAAGACGGCATCTACATGGCCGCCCATGACGGCCGGTTTCAGAGTGCCGGTCCCGTCATAGGGAATATAGGTCAGTTTTATTCCGGCCATTTTCATAAACTGTACAGCGGCCAGATGATTGCCGGAGAATTTCCCGACCGCCCCGAGCGTCACCTTATTGGCTTTGGCGTATTCGATGAACTCTTTCAAGGTCTTGGCCGGAAACCCCTTCTTAACACAAAGGGTAAGCGGTGTATTCTCTATCATGGTCAGGTAAGTGAAATCCATGGTCTGAAACGTCACATCCTTCATCGTTAAGGGTTGAGTGATAATATGGGGAGAACTAAAACCACTGATGATGTGCCCGTCCGGCTTGGCCGCCATGACGTACCCCCAGGCCAGGGCCCCGCCGGCCGCCGGCTTATAATCGGGGACAAAACGGACTCCGAAAGATTTTTCCAGAAAGGGCTGCATGATCCGAAACTCAATGTCCACCTCACCGCCGGGATTAAAGGGGATAATGTAATTGATCTCTTTGGCCGGGTACTTGGTCTCAGCACCCTGAAGCGGGCTGAATGACAGAAAAACAACGAGGCAAAAGATAAGTCCAAACATTTTTGATTTCATGGTTGTTTCCTTTTCTTTATTTGATAAGGTTTAATTATACTTCTTCATCGCCTAATTTTTCCTGCATTTTTTCCCTCTTTTTGCGGATTCCGGGGATCAGGACCGAGAAAATCAAGACGGTACAAATCCCAAAAAAGACGGCTGACAAGGGCCGTTTAAAAAAAGTGAGCGGATCACCCTGAGACATCAACAGGGCCATCCGCAGATTTTTTTCCATCATCGGCCCCAGTACCAGGGCCAGGACCAAGGGCGCCATTTCAAACTTGAATTTCCGGAGAAGGTATCCTAAAACCCCGAAGCCGATCATCA
>Ga0233425_10002494_pt1 | contig 36001 bp, 27 predicted proteins | sample Watercolumn_Towu_2_FD_181712 | JGI IMG/M metagenome (GOLD analysis project Ga0233425, IMG submission 181712) | Freshwater microbial communities from Lake Towuti, South Sulawesi, Indonesia - Watercolumn_Towuti2014_140_MG | ecosystem: Environmental > Aquatic > Freshwater > Lake | place...
CAAACCATTGGCAAGGTCTCGTCCTAACACCAGCAGCGCCACCAACGAACCAGACAGCGCCACACCATCAAACGGCAACCACCAAAGGAGCAGCAGCGCGGACGCCTGTGTGAGCACGCCCACCCACGCAGGAAGGTGGGGTCTAAGTCGCTTCTGCAATGCGATCTGGCCTGTGGCGAGGGACAACAGCGGCGAAAAAGCGGCCATGCTGAGCAACACGCCGCGGCGCGCAACGCTCGGTTCACAAAGCCCCAAGACAGCGAAGAGCACCGCCACGGCCAGAGCCAAACTCAGCCGCAGGGCCGTGAGCTCTCCTAGGATCGTTCGTTCCTCGTTCGGCCGTGCAACGATTTCGCGCAACGCCACCACACCAGTGCCGAGGTCCATAAGAACGTGCAAGCCCAGAAGGTAAGTCCCCATGAGCGTCACGAAGCCAAAGTCCTCAACGCCCAAGCGACGCGCGAGCAGCGCCGTGAATGCCGTGGCTAGCAACATGCGCAGAGCCCACGTCCACAGCAACACATCTTGGTTGCTGCCGACGGTGGGGGTGTGGTGCGAGGCGGACGACTTCAAGGCCCGCGCAATCTAGCCGGGTCTGCCGTGCGTTGTCCGCTGCAGCACGACTTCCCATAATCCCTGCGGAGAGTTCCATGCCCACCCTGCCGCCCGCCCTTGACGGGCAATCCCTAGCGCTCAACACCGCCTTCGCCGTGGCCCATGGGGCTGCTGTGCCTCCCATTGATCCGGCGGCCATGGAGAGAGTCCGGGCCGGCCGTGCACTGGTGAGCCAACTCCTTGCCTCCGGGCGCGCTGTCTATGGCATCACGACGGGCTTCGGCAAACTGAAGCACGTCCAGATCGAAGCCGCAGACGCAGCCACGCTGCAACTGAATCTTCTGCGTTCCCACGCCGTCGGCGTTGGGCCCCATGCGCCGGAAAACGCCGTGCGCCTGCTCCTGCTCTTGCGCTTGAACACGCTGCTGCGGGGCAACAGTGGCGTTCGGCCTGAAGTGTGCGAGCTCTTGCTCGCGATGCTGCAGCGCAACGTGTTGCCACTGGTTCCAGAACAGGGATCTGTCGGAGCCTGTGGAGACTTAGCTCCCCTAGCGCATCTCGCGCTAGTGATGGTCGGTGAAGGCGAAGCCCATGTGAATGGCGTGCTCATGCCAGGCAGCGAGGCGCTGGAACGCGCTGGCCTGAAACCGCTGACCTTGGAAGCCAAGGAGGGGCTGGCTCTGATCAACGGGACCTCCTTCAGCACCGCGGTGGCCGTGCTGGCCCATGGCAAGGCGCGCTGCGCACTGCGCCACGCCAATCTGGCCGCGGCCATGACCATCGAAGCTTTGCAGGGCTCGCACCGCCCCTTCGATGCTCGGGTCGCCGCCATTCGCCCCCATCCTGGCCATGCTCGCGTCGCGGAGCGCATGCGTGCCCTCTTGCAGAACTCTGCAATTGCGGCAGAACACGAACACTGCAATCGCGTTCAAGACCCCTATTCGTTGCGCTGCACGCCGCAGGTCCACGGTGCCGTGGAGGATGCGTTGCAACACACGGGCGAAGTTTTTCATCGCGAGATGAACAGCGCTACGGACAACCCGCTGCTTTTCCCGGAAGACGGCGAGAGCCTCAGCGCCGGCAACTTTCATGGTGAAGCTGTGGCCTTGGCTGCGGACTACGCCAAGTGCGCCGTGGCCGAGCTCGGTTCCATCGCGGAGCGCCGGATCGAGAACTTGGTGAATCCCGATCTCTCCCATCTGCCGCCATTCCTCGCGGGGGGCAAGCCCGGCCTCAACAGCGGCTTGATGATGGCTCAGGTGACAGCCGCTGCACTCGTGTCCGAGAACAAAGGGCTCGCTCATCCAGCGAGCGTGGATTCCATCCCGACCAGTGCCAATCAGGAAGACCACGTCTCCATGAGCCCGATTGCCGCGCGCACTTTCCGAGCGATCACGGAAAACGTGCGGCATGTCCTAGCCGTCGAGATCCTCGCAGCGACCTTTGCGCTCGATTGGCAGAAGGGGCGGCGCGCCGGCGACGGCGTCGAAGCGGCCCGGCAATTCCTCGCGCAAGAGATCGCGCCACCTAGCGAGGATCGTTTGTTCGGAAAGGACATCCGGCACGTCCGTGAACTCATGGACTCCGGCCGTCTGATGTCCGCCGTCCTCAAGCCCCGCTGAAACAGCCTCTGGAGTTAGCTCATGCCTTGTCTCCCACACCCCGTCACTGCACCGCGCGGCACAACTCTCTCCTGCGCCAATTGGCAGATCGAAGCGGCGTATCGGATGCTTCAAAACAATCTCGATCCCGATGTGGCAGAGCGCCCATTGGACCTCGTGGTTTACGGCGGTTCGGGGAAAGCTGCGCGCAACTGGGAGTGCTTCGAAGCCCTGCTGGACTCTCTGCGAAAGCTCAAGCCAGATGAAACGCTGCTCGTGCAATCCGGAAAGCCCGTGGGGGTGTTTCGCACTCACCAAGATGCACCGCGCGTCCTCATCGCGAACTCGAATCTGGTCCCCCGTTTCGGCACTTGGGATCACTTCCGTGATCTCGAACAACGCGGGCTGATGATGTTCGGTCAAATGACCGCTGGCTCATGGATCTACATCGGTTCCCAAGGCATTGTTCAAGGCACCTATGAGACCTTTGCGGCGCTCAGCCGCAAGCACTTCGCAGGAACGCTCGCAGGAAAGTTGGTTGTCACTGCAGGGCTCGGTGGCATGGGTGGAGCGCAACCCCTGGCCGCGGTGCTGGCCGGAGCCTCTTGCCTCGCAGCCGAGGTGGATGCCACGCGCGTGCAGCGCCGCATCGAAACGCGCTACTTAGATGAATCGAGTGCGGATCTCGATCAAGCTATCGACCTCGCACTCGCGCACCGCGCCGCAGGTCGCGCACGTTCGGTCGCCTATGTGGGGAACGCGGTGGACCTCTTGCGGCGGCTCGTGCAACGCAACCTCTTGCCCGATGTCATCACCGACCAGACTTCAGCCCACGACCCCTTGCTCGGCTACGTCCCTCAGGGATTGTCCATGGAGGCGGCCGCAGCATTGCGCGCTCGTGATAGCGCCGAGTATGTGCGCCAGAGCTGCGCGAGCATGGCCGAACACGTGCGCTTGATGCGCGCCTTGCAAGATCGCGGCAGCATCACCTTCGACTACGGCAACAACATTCGCACCGTCGCGCTCGATCAAGGTGTCAAGGATGCATTCCGCATCCCGGGATTTGTTCCGGAGTACATCCGCCCCCTGTTCTGCGAAGGGCGTGGGCCATTCCGCTGGGTCGCGCTCTCGGGCGAAGCCTCCGACATTCACAAGACAGATGAGTTGGTGCTGAAGGAATTCGCTGAGAATGAACTGCTCTGCCGCTGGATCCGCTTCGCTCGCGAGCGCGTCGCCTTCCAAGGTCTGCCGGCGCGCATCTGCTGGCTCGGCTACGGCGAACGAGCGCGATTCGCGCTCCTCATGAACGACATGGTGCGACGCGGAGAACTGACGGCACCCATCGTCATCGGCCGCGACCACTTGGACTGTGGCTCGGTGGCTTCGCCCTTCCGCGAGACCGAGGCCATGCGCGATGGCTCCGATGCCGTCGCCGACTGGCCGCTGCTCAATGCGCTGGTCAACGCTGTGGGTGGCGCCACCTGGGTTTCCATCCATCACGGCGGCGGGGTTGGCATTGGCAACTCCATTCACGCCGGGCAGGTCATCGTGGCGGACGGCACGGAGGCTGCGGCCAAGCGCATCGAGCGCGTGCTCACCAGCGACCCCGGCATGGGCATCATTCGCCACGCCGATGCTGGCTATCCCGAGGCGCGAGCCTTTGCCGACAGCCACGGCGTCCAAATCCCCATGCGCTAAGAGTTAGATGCTCCGTCGCGCAACATATGCCTCCCGCAGCGAGAGGCTCAGAACTTGCGCGCAAAGTCCGATGATCTCCTATGCGACGCTTCGCCGCGGACTTTGGCCGCGGGCCGGCGCAGGAGGTAGAGAGGATGCAGAGGCAAGCGGAATGGAAACTCACCAACCGCATTCGCCATGCACCCTCACGCCCTCTAGTTAGGCATCCCCTCGTAGTTCTATTGGCCATCAACATCCTCGGCCTCGGCGTGACCGGCGGGCTGGTCATGCGACTCCTCGAAGAGCGCGACCACGCCCACGAACGCATGGCAGACCTTGAGCGCGAGGCCCGTGAGCACACAGCTCTTGTGGGCGAAGTGCGCCAAAGGACCGAGGAACGTGCTTCAGCGCAGCAGATCGCCCTTGAGAAGCGCTTGGACAATCTGACGCAGCAGTGGCACGGCCAGGCCTATGAAGCTCTCACGCGAGGACTAGGAGAAGTCAGCGGGATCGCCGACGCAGAGAAACGTGCCCGCACGCAGGCCGACACATCCATCGCGGAGCGCATGTCTGAACTGGAAAAGCGCCTCGCAAGGGTGCAGCAACAAGCAGAACAACACGACCTGTTCGCACGCCTCGAGAACGAAGCTGCGGCGGGAGTGCTCTTGGTGCACAGCGCTTTCGACTACCACATCAAAGGCACACCCAAGACCGAACTCCAATCCGGAACCGGATGGGGCAGCGGATTCCTCATCAGCGCCGACGGCGTACTCATCACCAACAAGCACGTCCTCAAGCCATGGCTCTTCGACGCAGACATGGCCAGCCTCATCGCGGATGGCGATGTGGAAATCGTCGGCCCCACTCGCATCTACGTCTGGCGCGCCGGTGATCGCTGCATGCGCGAAAACGGGGAACTGGATTTCGAGAATGCATGGAGCCAACACGGAGCCCGCAAGCTACGCGTGTTGGCGTTCGCTGCCGATCACATGCGAGCAGCGCAGAAGGATGATGCAGGGCGCATGACCGAACCGCCGCTCCACGAACTCGACAACAATGACCTAGGCGTACTGCAGATCGACGGAGGTCCTTTCCCCTACCTCACCCTCGCGCCGGCCGGTCGCACGCGCAAGCTAGATCGGGTCATGGCTCTGGGGTATCCACGTGGTTGTCGCGGTTTGGAACGCGGCATCGTGCAATCCTCTCCGAGCCTCGGCACAGTGCGTAAGGCCGAAGACACGATCCACGTCACCGCCAGCATCATTCCGGGAAACTCCGGCGGTCCGTTGCTCAACGAGCGCGGCGAAGTGGCTGGAGTGGTCACGCGCATTTACAGCGAAACGTTGGGCATCTGCATCCGCGCGGATGTGGTCAGCGCGTTGCTAGACGAACAGTTGCGTGGAGCGATGGCACAACGCGCTGATGCCAGCTTGGTCACCCTGCATCAGCCCGCGTGGCGCTAGTCGCGCCGCGCAAGATGCGCGAGGATCACCGCTAACGCTGCGCCCACATTGAGCGATTCCACACCCCTAGCCATGGGAATCGTCAACTTGAGCGCGGCCTTGTCATCCAAACTCGCGCCTCGCCCTTCACTTCCCGCCACGAGAATCCACCGGCGGGGCACAGAGACGCTCGCGAGTTCCTGTCCACCCTTGACGTGCGGCAGCAAGATCGTGTGTTGCGTCCGACGGGCGAGCGCGCTGATGGAATGAACTTCAACCGCTGCCATTCCCAAACGGAACACCGCGCCAGCGGATGCCCGCAACAGACGCGGATGGGCTCGGTCGGGAGTTCCTTCGCCCCACAGCACGCTTTGAACTCCAAACGCTGCTGCGGAACGCAACAGCGACCCGCAATTCCCTGGGTCCTGTACGCCGTCTAGCAAGAGCACGCGCTCCGAGTTTGCGAGCAGGTTCTCCGCTGAGTCCAAGGGCAGCAAGGGCCCGAGAGCCAGCACGTTCTGCGGAGAGCGGGCGTCAGCGATGCGCTCCAAGTCGCCGGAAGGCAGCACTGTCACGGGAATGTCCGGCGCACGGACACGCCAGGTGGTGGCTTCCGCTTCCGCGGTCACAAGGATCTCCTGCACCCGCCCCGCAGCCAGCGCCTCGCCCACCAACCGCGGTCCCTCGAGAATCTGAAGCCGAGCCTCCTCGCGCCCATCGCGCTCTCGCAGTGCACGTACCGCCTTCAGGCGCTCCTTGGACCATGGTCTCCCTTGCATGGCCTTGGGATAGCCGAAGTCAGCCCGCGCGCATAGTCACGAAGGCCGCGACTTGGCAAGATGAGTCGTGCCCCGTGACCTCTCGAAACCCCTGACTCAAGTGGAACTCGTCGTTGCGGACGAGGACACCGGCTTGCGCCTAGACCATTTCCTGAGCGACCGACTCCCTTGGCGCTCACGCTCGGACCTACAACGCCGCATCCGCGATGGGCTAATCCGGGTCAACGGGCAAGCCGCCCGCCCCGCACTGCGGCTCCAATCGGGAATGCGCGTCCTCGTCATGGTCACAGCCGCCGACAACATTGAGGCAGAAGTTCCTCACGAGTTGCCGCTGCAGTTCCTTTTTGAGGACGCCTATCTCTTGGCCCTCAACAAGGCTCCCGGAACCGTGGTGCATCCTGTCGGGCGCCACGTCAACAACACTCTGTTGAATGTCTTGCATGCGCGGCACGCCCGCCTCTCCCCGGCCATCGGGAACACGGCGCCGATGATCGTTCATCGCTTGGACAAGGACACGTCGGGAGTCTTGGTCTTCGCGAGCGATGAAGACGCGCGCCGCGTTCTCGGCATGGATTTCGAAACGCGCAAGGTGCGCAAGAGTTATCTCGCGCTAGTCCACGGCAGCGTGAACTCAGCAGAGGGCTCGATCGATCGCCCCATTGACGCGGACGTGTCTAGTCCCGTGCAGACCAAGATGTGCGTGGCCGATTCGGGAAAGCCCTCGCTCACTCATTTCCAAACGCTCTACCGTTCGGATCTCTTTTCACTGCTGCGTTTCCTGCCATCCACGGGGAGGCAGCACCAGATTCGCGTCCATGCTGAAGCCATGGGGCATCCGCTCCTCTGTGATCGCTTGTACGGAGTCGCAAATCCAAACCCCGACAACATACAGGTCTTTCGCGACCACCACGGGCAAGAGCTCACGCGCCAAGCGCTGCATGCGGAAGCGTTGCACTTCCAGCACCCAGCGGCCGCGAACACAGTCCACTTGCACGCGCCCCTAGCGGCTGACCTCGCGGCCTTCTTGCCAACGGGGTTCGAACTAGGTCCACCGCCCGCTCTCGAACTCAGCCCCAAATAGCGCCGTGGTGCCGAGCGAGGTGCACGTAGCGCTCCGCCGACTCGTAGAGGCCCTCGATCTCGTCGCGACGCAAGGGGCGCACCACGCGCGCTGGGCTGCCTAGCACGAGAGAACGATCAGGAATCACTTGTCCTAGCGTCACGAGTGCCCCGGCCCCAATGATGCACTTCTCTCCGATCACAGAACCTGGCAAGAGAATCGCACCGATACCGATCAACGACAGCGAGCCCACGCGGCGCCCGTGAATCACAGCCTTGTGCCCGATGGTGACCTCGTCACCGATCTCCATGTCTTCGTCGTGCTGCGGGTGAATGACGCTCAAGTCCTGAATGTTCGTCGCCACTCCGATACGAATATCGGCCACGTCCGCGCGCACGACGCAGCCGCACCAAATGGAAGACAGCCGACCGAGACTGACGGCTCCGGTCACGATGGCTCCATCGGCCACGACCCCTTGATCGAAGGGCTTCATCAACGTTGATCCAGCCATGCCGTCGCTCCACTGAGATGCACCCACACCGTGATGCCATTATGCAGCGCATGAAAGGCCATGGCCGCCCACAAACCGCCCCCGCGTAGGGCAACCCAGCTCAAGAGCAGGCCCACCACAAAAATCGCTGGCATGGCAGCGCGCTCATGCACCGCGGCAAAGCACGCGGAACTCACCACCGCGGCGATCCAAGAGGCTGCGCGCGGCGCATCCACCACCCGCAAGACCATGCTCTCGAGACCGCGCAGCAGAAAGCCTCGAAACACCAGCTCTTCGAAGAGAGGCACCACACTCATGAGCAGCGCCGTCACCACCAAGACTTGAGTCGTTTCTGCGCCGGCGAGAAAGAGCAGCGTGCTTCGCCGGACGTCTTCTCCTCCAGGCATGAGCGCCGCCAACCAATGCGCCACCAACACGCAGGGGAATGCTGCGATGTAAGCCGCAAGTCCGAGGCCGAGGGCGCGTAAAGGTGGAGTGCTTTCCTTCCGCAAGAGTCCGCCGCGCTGCCGCACCACGAGCAGCAATGCAGCCCCCAGTCCAAGGGCCCCTAGGTCCGCGAGCTTCGATGTGAACGAGGCTTCGCTAGGAATGAGGCAACGCAATCCCATGCGCAAGAGTTGCGTCAGCGCGAAAGCCAGCAGCGCAAGCAGAGCGACCTCACCACTGCTGCGCGTCGCCGGCACACACTCACGCGGGCGTGCACGCAGAACGATCCAGCCCGCTCCGAGTGCCGCGGGCACTGCGACGGCCATAGCGAGCACAGGGAATTGCGTCACGCGCCTCCGCGGCGCGGCGGCTCTGCGAAGTGTCCTTCGAGGGGTGAGGAGGCCGAGCCATGCAAGCGTTTGATGATGCGTCCGGAATGAAACGCGTCGTGACCTGCGCAACACGCGGCCGCCATGGCGCGTGCCATGCGCACAGGATCTTTGGCTAAGGCCACGCCCGTGTTGAGCAAGATGCCGTCCACTCCGAGTTCCATGGCCAAAGTCACATCCGAAGCGGTGCCCACGCCCGCATCCAAAATGACCGGCACGCGCAAGGCTTCGAGAATCAGGCGCAAGTTGACAGGGTTCAAGACACCCAATCCAGATCCGATGGGCGAACCCGCGGGCATCACCGCCGCAGCGCCCAAGTCCGCGAGCTTCGCGGCCACGATGGGGTCGTCGCTGGTGTAAACCATGACTTTGAACCCTTCGCGCACGAGTTCACGCGTAGCCTCGAGTGTGGCCACCACGTCAGGCAAGAGTGTCTTTTCGTCCCCGAGCACTTCGAGTTTCACAAACTCGGTCCCGAGGGCCTCGCGTCCCAAACGCGCGGCGCGCAATGCGTCTTCGGTCGTGTAGCAACCCGCGGTGTTGGGCAGCAAAGCCACGCGCTTGCGGTCGATGAAGTCCAACAGGCTCGGGCCAGAGCGGCCCGTGAGATCCACGCGGCGGACAGCCACAGTCACCATGTCCACGTTCGCGGCCTCGTGCGCTGCGCGCATGAGTTCGTGACTCGGGTACTTGCCGGTGCCCAAGATGAGCCTCGAACGAAACTCACGTCCGCCCACCACCAACACATCATCAGACATGGCCTAGCCTCCTCCCACCAAGGTCACGACCTCGACCTGTTCTCCGCCCTGCAGCATGTGTGCCTCGCGTTGCAAGCGTGGGATCACCTGACGGTCGACTTCAACGGCCACCGCGTCTCGCGGCGCCTTGAGCTGCTGCAAGAGCTCGGCCACGCTCAGAGGCCCGGAGAACTCGCGCGTTTCCCCATTCACACTCAGGCGAACGAGCTTCATGGCTCCTCTGTTCCCGCGAGCCCCAGTTTTCCAGCGCGATACTGCATCGTGCGGCGTGACAGTCCCAACGAGCGCGCAGCCATGGATACGTTGCCTCGAGCGCGTTCAAGGGCCTCTTCGAGAATCGCGCGTTCGAGGGCATCTAAGCCAACGGCAGCATCAAGAACTGTCGCCGCGAGCCCGCGCGCTTTGCCCTGCGTCGGCGTGACCCCGCCACCGAATAAGTCCGCGGCCTCTATGACCTCTGACGTGGCCAGCACCACGGCGCGCTCCACCGCGTTCTCGAGTTCGCGCACATTGCCCGGCCAACGCGCGGCCACCAAATGTGAAACCGCGTCGGCGGAAAACGTCAAATGGCGATTGTTCTCACGAGAGAACCTCTCCAAGAAATGTTCTGCCAAAGGCAGGATGTCATCGCTCCGTTCGCGCAGCGCTGGCACACGCAACGGGATCACGTTCAAACGGTAGTAGAGGTCTTCGCGGAAGGTTCCCGCCTTCACCATGGCCAACAAGTCGCGATGCGTCGCGGCCACAAGGCGAACGTCCACCGCGCGAGGCGTGCCACCGATGGGCTCGATGACGTGATCTTGCAGCACACGCAGAAGCTTGGGTTGCAATCCGAGGGGCAACTCTCCGATCTCATCAAGGAAGAGCGTGCCCCTCGCGGCAGCTTCAAAGCGCCCGCTGCGCGTCGCGTTCGAGCCGGTGTAAGAACCTTTCACAGAGCCGAAGAGTTCTGCTTCCAACAGTGTCTCGGGAATGGCCGCGCAATTCACCGCGACGAAGGGACCCGCGCGTCGCGCACTATCCACGTGCAGCTTGCGCGCTAGTAGTTCCTTGCCCGTGCCACTCTCCCCTAGCAACAGCACACTCGCGGAACTCTGCGCCACCCTCCGAGCGGTGGAAAGTAAGTCTTGGAAACAGCGCGAAGGCCCAATGAGACCGAGAGGGTCATCACCATCTGGCAGCGCGGTCTTGAGGACCGCAACCTCTGAGCGCAGGTTTTCGAGTTCTAGTGCTGCCCGCAGCCGGTGCACGAGCAGGCTCGCGTCGATGGGCTTGGTCACGAAGTCGGCCATTCCCGCTCGCAGTGCTGAAACTGCGACATCTAGAGTGCCGAACGCCGTCATCAGAATGAAGGGCGCACGCACTCCCTGCTGCCGCGCTTTGGCAAGAAACGCGAGTCCGTCAGTGCCCGGCATGAAAAAATCGCTGAGCACGAGATCAACGTTGTGCTTGGGCAACAACGCGAGAGCTTCGGCAGCTGAACCGGCCGCGAGCACTTCGAATCCCTCCAACGGCAGGATGTCGGAGAGGGCGCGCAATTGCGCAGCGTCATCGTCCACCACTAGGATGCGTGCACGCGGAGGCGTTCCCATGGCTTCGAAACTACCAAGGGCGGAAAGCCCAGCCATCAACGCGCCACGGGCAAGGTCATCAGCAACTCAAAGCCCCCTGCTTCGTCGGTGACGGAGGCCAAGCTGCCCCCATGGGCCTCCAGCACGATGCGCGCCAGCGTGTGGGTCAGTAGCGGTGAGGAACGAGTTGTGCGCTCGGTGTCGGCTCGAGGCGGTCGCGCGCATCGTAGGCGCAGTTCACTCCCGATGACTTCGATGGACAGCTCTGGCTGCATCGCGGATCCCGCATCCGGAGAGATGTCGGCGAAGAGGGCCTTCAAGACCTCAACCATGCGAGCCTTGTCCACGAGAACCTGCACACCTGCTCCTGCACTCGCGCTGCCGTTGAGTCCCGCTGCCGCGAGCAATTCTGAAAACGGGAGCCTGCTGAGCTCCAACTCGTCCGCACGCGCCATGCGTACAAAACCAGCGACCACGTGATTGACCTGGCCTAGCTCTGCGTGAATCCGCTGAAACTCTCCGCCCGACGGAGGCTGACCGTGGCGCGCGATGTAGCGTTCGATGTACTGCAAGGTCAACGAGACGGCGTTCATGGGGTTGCGGACCTCATGGGCGATGCCGCGCGCAGCCTCCGACATGATTTTGAGGCGCAGTGCGGACTGCCGTTGCAACTCCAACACGCGCCGCACGCCACGGCCGAAATACCAAAAGGACAACACCACCACCCAAGCCGCCACCGCCACCGCCACAGGCACAAAGGCGACGAAGTCTAGGAGCCTCCGCCGTTCTTCCACGTGTTTCAGGTGCGTCCGCGCGAGCACGATGTCCACATTGGCTGCACCTGAAAAAGGAATGCGACTCAACACCACGGCTGATTCCACGAGTTGAGCCCGGGACTCTAGAGGCAATCGACCGCGATAAGGCGCGAAGCCCGGACTCTCAAACGTCTGACCGGAGCAGGTCACGGCCAGGCCCACAAAGCCGGGGAATCTGGCTAGTTCCTTGCAGACCGAATCAAAGGATCGTTGCCATGTGCGGGGATTTGCGAGTTCGGGCCTCGTGCCGCGCCCTGAGAGCGCTTCCGCTTCCGTCGCAAGCACATCCTCAATGTCGGCACCAAGAAACACCCCAAGCTCTTCCGCCTCCCTCGCCAGACTGCGGTCCATGAAGCCCGTGATGCGGGATCGCGCGTACAGGGTGCCCACAACCACGAGGAGGATGCCCGTGAGCGCGGCCAGAACTGTCCCGAGCAGAGCGCGCTTGGCGGAATCCATGCCGGGCCATCATAAGTGCGCCCCGAAGTCTAATGCTGCGGAAGGGTTCCGTTCCTTGACGGTGCGGGTGCCCTTCGATACCTTGGCCCAGTCGGCTCAAGTCACGGCGCGGGTCGTGGGGTCGGCGGGCGAAGCGCATGTGTCGGCTTCGTTTTTTTACCGCAGTTCATGCTGCGGCGGGATCGCGTTTTGCCCTGCAAGACCGAGCTCTGCGGAGTCAAGCCATGAGTGGGATCAACGGAGGCGAACTCCTCCGGTTGGTGGATGCCATCAGCCGTGACCGCGACATCGACCCGGAGATCACCTACCAAGGTCTCGAGTCGGCGATCAATGCGGCCATCCTGAAGCGGCACGAAGAAGCCGCCGATGTGGTTGTGCGCCTCGACCGCAAGACGGGGAACATCTTTGCCTCCGTCAATGGTGTGCCCATCGATGTCAGCACCTTGGGACGCATCGCTGCCCAGTCCGCCAAGCAGGTCATGATCCAAAGCAACCGCGAGGCCGAACACGCCGCGGTGTTGAACGAATATGCAGCGCGCCGTGGCGAACTCATCACGGGCACTGTCACGCGCTTTGATCGCGATGACATCGTGGTCAGCCTCGGCCGCACCGAAGGTGTGCTGCGTCGCACAGATCGCATTCGCGGGGAACTGCCGCGTATTGGGGACCGGATTCGCGCCATCATCAAGGATGTGCGCTTGACCGGGCCGCGAGTGCAAGTGGAACTTTCCCGCACTAGCGAAGACTTCATCCGCCGTCTGTTCGAACTAGAAGTGCCCGAGATCGCCGAAGGCACACTAGAAATCAAACGCCTCGTGCGCGAACCCGGCTATCGCACCAAGATGGCGGTCTATTCCCACGACCAGCGTGTGGACTGCGTTGGCGCCTGCGTGGGCGTACGCGGCAGCCGCATCCGCAACGTCACCGACGAACTCGGCGGTGAAAAGATCGACGTCATTCGTTGGAGCGATGAGCCCGAGTTGCTCATCATGAATGCCCTCAAACCTGCAGAGATCGAGAGCATCACCCTGCACGACGAACCCAAGCAGGCTGAAGTCATCGTGCCCGAAGAGTTCCTCTCGTTGGCCATCGGTAAGAAGGGCCAAAATGTGCGTCTAGCCACCAAGCTCTCCGATTGGAACATCCAAATCATCTCCGGAGCTGACGACACACTGCAGGCTGCCGCGACGACAGACAATGAGATCTACACCGCTGGGCCTCCTCAGGACCGGCAAATTCCTCCGGCACCCGCCGATGGGGAAGCAACACCTGAGGACGCTCCTTTGGAGCAATGAGCCAACGACCTCATGGCGACGAACAAGAAGACGCGCGTTCATCAACTCGCCAAGGAACTCGGGATCGACTCTAAGTTGATCCTCGAGGAGGCGGCACGCCACGGCATCAACCTGAAGAATCACATGGCGGCCTTGGAGATGCACGAGGAGTACATGCTCCGTGCGTTCCTTCAGGATTTGAAGCCCGCGGCAGCGGTCGTCGTGCAGGAAGAACCCGTGGCTGCGCCCGCGGAAGTGCCCGCCACCGCAACAGAAGCTGAAGAGATCGTCTCGGCTACTCCCGTTGATGAGAGACCGCCTGAGCCCGCGCGAGTGGTCGTGAAGCGGCACTTGGCTGCTGAACCAACGGTTCCGCCAGTCGCCGCCGCGCCCGCAGAGATTGAACCAGCCCCCGCCGAGGTAGCCCCAGCAGCCCCCCCTGCCGAACCGGAACGCATCCCCGCGACGCCGGCTCGCCTGGTGGCCGTGCGCCGCGCTGGATCCACGCCTCCTGTTCAAGAGCGCCCCGTGGAGGCTCCGCGTCAAGAACCACATCGACTCATCGTCCCTCCCACGCGCGTCGTCCGCGTGGCTCCCGGCTCCGCAACTCCGATCCGCGCTTCGGATCCAGTGAAACCGGCCAAGGAATTGCCGCCGCGCAGAACGGCCGAGATCCTCGGACGCAAGGCCTTGCCCCAGCAACCTCAGCGCCCGACGCAGGGACGCCCAGGTCAAGGCGGGCTGATCGCCACCCGGAGCGGTGATGGATCCCGCACTTTTGTGGTGACGGGCCGCAAGGGAGCGCCGGGCCCAGGCCCACGCGGACCAGCGGATCGCAATCGTGGGCCCGCGGGCCGTCAGGGCGATCAACAGCCCAGCCCTACGACTCCAGCCGTCACAGTTCCCGAGAAACTCTCCATCGAGTTGCCGCTGACCCTCAAGGGCCTCAGCGAGCAAATGGGAGTCAAGGCGAACGTCCTCATCCAGCGCATGTTTGTGAATCACAAGCGCATGGTGAAAATCAACGATTCCTTGGACAAAGACACCATCGAATTGTTAGGCATCGAGTTCAACTGCGAAATCACCTGCACCGAGAAGCAAGACGTCGAAACCGAATTCATCGCCACAACCGCCACCAAGTCGGCCGAGAACCTCGTCGCGCGCGCACCCATCATCACCTTCTTGGGGCACGTTGACCACGGCAAGACCTCGCTGCTCGATGCGATTCGCCAAACCAATGTGGCCGCACGCGAACATGGCGGCATCACTCAGCACATCGGCGCAACGCGCGTCGAACTCGCCGATGGCCGCGGAGTGGTGTTCCTCGACACGCCGGGTCACCGCGCCTTCACTGAAATGCGCGCCCGCGGCGCGCAAGTCACCGACGTCGTGGTCTTGGTTGTGGCCGCTGACGACGGCGTCATGCCTCAAACCAAGGAGGCCATTGCCCACGCACGAGCCGCCAACGTGCCCATCGTGGTGGCGATGAACAAGATCGACAAGCCCGAAGCGAACCCCCTGCGCGTACGCCAGGAATTGGCCAACGAAGGGCTGCAAGACGAGAAGTGGGGCGGCAAGACGGTCATTGTCGAAACCAGCGCGCACACCAAGCAAGGCATTCAAGAACTTCTCGAATACTTGGCCTTGGAAACTGAGGTTCTCGAACTCAAGGCGGACCCCACCCGGGCAGCCATCGGTACCGTGCTCGAAGCCGAGCAATCCAAGGGCGAAGGCAACATTGCTCGCTTGCTCGTCACCGACGGCACGCTCAAGCGTGGCGACATTTTCATCTGCGGAACGGCTTACGGCCGCATCCGCGCCATCAAGGGCCCGAGAGGAAAGCTGATCCCCGAGGCGGGGCCCGCAATGCCGGTGGAAGTCACCGGACTCAACGAACTGCCCAAGGCCGGCGACAAGTTCTACGTTGTGGACGACCTCGAGAAGGCGAAGGAAATCGCCACGAAGCGTTCCACCTTGGTCCGAGAAAAGGAAATCGCCAAGGCCTCACACGTTTCCCTCGAGAGCTTGTTCCAAAAGAAGGGTGTGGCGAGCCTCAAGATCATCCTCAAGACCGACGTCACTGGCTCGCTCGAAGTGCTCAAGAAGGAAATCGCCGACATCAAGCACCCGGAGATCGTTCCGGAGATCATTCACGCGGCCGTGGGTGGCATCACCGAAACCGACGTGACGTTGGCCGACGCTTCCGACGCGGTCATTCTTGGCTTCCACATCTCAGCAGACATGGCTGCGCGGCAGTTGGCCGAGCGGCAGAGCGTTGAGATCCGCATCTACCAAGTCATCTACAAGCTCATTGAAGAGCTCAAGGATGCGCTGGCCGGGAAGTTGGCGCCGGAACTGCGCGAAGTCATCACGGGCGAAGCCGTGGTGCGCAGGACTTGGAACGTCTCACGCATCGGCACCATTGCCGGCTGCATGGTCACCAACGGCATCATCAAGCGCACATCCAAGGTGCGCGTGTCCCGCGCGGGGATCGTTGTCCTCGAAACGGGCAGCATCGAGTCTTTGAAGCGCGTGAAAGACGACGTCCGCGAAGTGAAAGAAGGGCTCGAGTGCGGCATCGTGCTCGCGAACTTCCCGCAAATCGCTGAGGAAGACGTCATCACGGCCTTCGAGGTCGAGAAGATCAAGCGCACGCTTGAGTAGCCCATTCAGCCGCGGGGTTACCCCCTGTGTACGTTGCCATTCTGCAGGTAGAGCTTTCGATCCCGGACGCCGACACCTTGAAGGGGCGGCGTCGAGTGGTGCGTAGCTTGGTGGACCGCCTGCGACAGCGCTTCGGAGCCGCTGTCTCCGAGGTCGGAGTGGCGGACGAACACCATGTGGCCAATATTGGCATTGCGCTCGTCAGCAGCGATGCCAAGCTGATCCGCAAACTCGCGCAGCGCGTGCGCGAGTTTTTAGAAAACCTGCGTGACGCAGAAGTCACGGATTTGCAAGTGGAGTTCCTCTGATGCCATCACGCAGTTTGCAGCGCCTCGAAGAAATCATCTTTCGGAAGGCCGCCACGGTCGTTCAACGAGACTTATCTGATCCGCGTTTGGGCATCGTGACCATCACCCGCGTCAAGCTCTCGCGCGACTTTGAATCCTGCCGCATCTGGTGGTCGTGCCTCGAAGAGGGCGGCGCGCGGACCGCCACGAACGCCGCGCTAGAGGCAGCTCGCCCCTTCCTCCAACGAGAAATCGCGGGCGCTCTGCGCCTGCGCAAGGCGCCAATCATCACCCTGCAATTCGATGACGCCATCGAGGGCATCGATCGCATGGCGCGCCTCATTCGCACGGCCCGCGACGAAGATGAATCTCGCCAGTCAGCGCGTGGTGCAGCCGGTGCTGAAAAGCCCGAGAGTGGCGAGCCCACGCAGGAACCACCCGCGAAGGATTAGCGTTCGCGTAATTCCAATCGGAGCTTCCGGAGGCTCAAGGGCACAGGCGCATGGAGCGAGAGCTTCCGCTCCCTCGAGAGAACTCCCACGTCGAGGCTCGACGTTCCTTGGGTCAGACTCACTTGACCTTTGGAATCAACGGCTAAGTGCCATCGCGACCCCGGCTCTGGCGTGAACTTCCGTGCGGAACTCCAATGGTCCGGCCAAACCCGTGCACTGCCCTGAAAACTGAGCGCCTTGTTCACCCGGCGCTGAAGCATGAGCCCCCGCTCCAAACCGTGCAGAGGCAATCCCCGCGCTGACGGCTCAGATTGGGAAAGGACCACCACGAACGCATTGGCGCCACACTCGCCAACAAACATCGGAACATCTTCCGCTAGTTCCCAACTCAGATCCCAAGCGCCCGCAGGCAACGCCAAGTTCAGTCCGTGACCAGCGTTCATCCCAGCCGGCACGACGAGATCGCCGCCGTCCACACGCGCTGCTCCAGCGTGCAGCGTTGCTGTAGGCCACAAACTGAGCGTTCCCGTTTCGACATCACGCTGAACACGCCAACCCTCAGCTGCGGCGAATGCTTGCGCCTCGAACACGGGCCCGAGAGTCTTTTGCCAATGCGCCTGTTCGGCATGGATGTCTCGCCAGCCGGCCGGAGCAGGCGACGCCACACGTTCACGGATGGCGTGCACACGGGAGAGCGCCGCTTCAGCCTCTGACCAGGCTTGTGTTCCAGCGGCAGCTCGAACGCTCGCGAGGGCGTCCCATGCTTGCTGTTCTGCGGTCGTTCCTGCCTGTCGCCGACGCACGACCTCGAGTGCGTTCAGCAACTCGGCACACGTTGGATGAGCTTCCACACATGAGAGCGCAACTCCGACGGAGTCACCGCGTTGAAGCCGGTGCAAGAGCCGCACCAAAGCTGCCTGCTCCATGTGCGCGAGATCCGCGAGCCAAAGCAGGGTGCTGGCATCGAGCTGCTCGAGCAACAGCCGCGTAGGCATGCTGCCTTCAGCCCGCGAGAACAACAACACTTCTTCCTCGAGGGCGAGGAAGACTCGCTCACCCCGCGGCCATTCGCCGCTGAGATGCAAAGGCATTCGCTGTCCGACCCAACGCGCGGCCGCGTCTTTCGCGACTCGCAGGAGGTCTGAGGTCGTCTCCACGGCCCGCACGAGCAATGCCGCGCTCGCGAAGGACCCTGCTTCCCGCGCCGCATCCAATGGTTCGAGCGCGCGACTTTCCATCGCAGTGCGAATCATCGCGAGTCCAGGACCGATTTCCGACGGGCTTCGACGACTCGCAAGAACTTGAACCAAGCCTCTTCGCGCGTCCTCCATGGCTTGGATCCGCCGCACATCCTCGGCCTCAGCTTGCTGTTGCAGGCGCTTCATTGCCTCCATGGCACCAGGCAGTCGCGAAGCCCCCGACAGTGCCTCCACTCCCGCCATCGCAGTTCGCAAGCGACCTGCGGCAATATCCTCCTCAATCCGCCGCACGCCATCAGTCCAACGCGCCTCCCCTGTTCGCACCAACTCGTCCACCGCACGCTCCGTCTCCAAAGCCCAGGCGCTCCTCAGGCGTTCGGGGACAGGCGAGTGCCACACAGCCTCCAAAGCCTGTTCACACGTCTCTGCCGCCGTTGAGCGAGTGAAGAAACGCCCTTGCTGAGCCTTCACTAGAGCCCACAGCGCTTCCCGCCGAGCCGCAAAGGCGCTGTCCTCTTGTTGTTCCTTTGCTCGCAGCATCTCGCCTTTGCGTGTGCTGACATGGGCCGCAATGCGCGCGTTCTCTCGCAACCAGGTCGGCCAGCCTTCGAGAACCCTAGAAAGGGCTGACGGCTCCATGGAGTCGTTGCCGCGCTGTTCTAAGACTTCTAGGGCTTCGCCAACGATCCGTTCGCGGGCTCGAGCGACTCCCTCTGCATCGGCATGGATCCGCGCGGGGTCCTCCACCGCAGCAATCCATGCTTCGAGAGACGCGTCTTCTGCGGGCCACGGCGACGGCACTGCAACCTCCGCCGGTGAACCTGCCACGCTCGGTGACGTGCTCTGCACCTGCGGAGCGACATCCTCCTCCTCTGGCCACGCGAAGTACGCCAAACCTCCGAGTGCCATCAGAGACGCGGCGGTTGCGACACGCAGCCGGCGCTTGCGTCGCAAACGTGTGCCGGACTCGAACTCCGCGAACATCTTCAGCAATGCACGCGCATCACGGGGTCGCCGACGAGCGTCCTTCGCCGTGACTTCACTCAGCACGGAATCAAGCCCCGAGGGAACCCCAGCGCCCACGGGCAAGGGCGGCACCGGCGCATGCAAGACCTTTTGCAACACGGCCGCGACATGCTCTGCAAAGAACGGGCTCTTCCCCGTGAGCAGCGCATACAACACACAACCCATGCTGAACACATCTGCGCTAGGGCCGATATGGGCTGAAGACTGAACCTGTTCAGGCGCCATGAACAGGGGCGTGCCGAGAGTTCCACCATGAGACGTCAGTCGCGCGTCTTCAGAGGTTCGCGCAAGGCCAAAGTCGGCGAGCTTCGCACGGCCCTTCCCGTCCAAGAGGATGTTTGCAGGCTTCACATCCCGATGCACCACCCCGCTCTCGTGGAGATCGGCGAGCGCTTGCAGGACTTCTAGCCAAATCTCCCGCGCGGCGGACCAAGGCAGTGGGCCCGCCTGCAATCTCTCTTCGAGCGTCCCGCCCGCCACGAGCTCCATGGCCAACCAGCACAGGGGACCTTCCGAGCCTGCCGCATGGACACGCACGAGGCCCGAATGATCGAGACTGGCGAGGATGCGCGCTTCTCGCGCGAGCCTCTCTGCGGCGACACCCTCCGCACAAGTCACCACTTTCAGCGCAACTTGTCGGCCAGTGCCTTCCTGCTCAGCGAGGTACACCTTCGATGCTGAACCCTGTCCGAGCTCCGCAAGGACGCGAAAGCCACTAATCCGTGGCCAGTTCGCATGGCTCACTTGCGCGCCGGGTCCTTCAAGATCTTGTAATTCGCGCTTACCCATTTGCGCCATGCGTCATCCACGCCCTCGGCGTCCAACCCAAAGACCTCTTGCAGAGCCTTCTCTTGCGCTAGCCCTTTGGCTTCTGAATGCTCGAACACGATGTCTTTGGGCCAGTTCGCTTTCATGCGTTCAACGAACTTCAGGAACTTGCCGTCAGCTTGAGCCACCATCCAATCCACAAGCGACCATGCCTTGCCCATTTCTGCGGCGGACAGATCCGAAAGCGTCATGGGAATCAGACTCTTCAGGGCCTTGTCGTGCTTCCCCTTGACCTGCAACGCGACGGCTGATTTCCAGCGTGGCCATTCAATGTCGTTGATCTTGTCGAGACGCGTGGCGCGGTCGCCGTAGCCGCCGGCAAAGCAGAAGCAATTAGAACGCCCCAGTGACTTGGCTTCGATCCAACAAGCGAACCCCTCTTCGAGCCAAGCCGGCAGGAAGTTGTTGTGGTACTTCCAGCGCATGATGAGAAGGTGTCCGACCTCGTGAGCAATCACGTTGCGCACAGACTCCGGTGTGTTCGGCTTCAGGTGCGTGAACGTGGCGATGCGCGGGTGCGGCTGAGGCCAGAAAACGGCACGCTTCACGTTGTCGACGAAACCGGGCCAAGGTTTATAGGTTGCCCCATACCACTCGGCGAACTTGTCATAGCCCGTCTTGGCGGCAAACAAGCCGACGAGCGGTTTCTTGGAGCCAAACAACTCTCCTGCATCCTGCACGCCCGAAAACGTCTCGAACTCTTTCCACGCACCCTCGGCCGCTTGCACCGAGGGCTGCGCCTGCGTTCGCGGGATCCCAAGGGCAAATAGGAAATGGTCGCTCTCAAGAGCTTCGAGCTTTTCTCCCATGCCATCGCCAATGCGTTGCACCTCCGCGGCGGCATCCGGGGACTGGGCCCAAAGACTCGTGAATCCAAGCACGAGCAACAAGAGTGTGAGCAGCTTCTTCATGCGTTGATCCCGAGGCGTTCCAATCGTCGTTGCAGTGTAAACCGGGTGATCCCCAAAGCCCGCGCAGCAGCGGTCTTGTTGTTGTCGTGCAGCCGCAAAGCCCCAAGGATTTGCCGCCGCTCCACATCGTCCACGAGTTCCGTCAGAGAAGAGAAGGCTTGCCCTGCCACGCTCAGCAGGGGCTGCGTGTCCGTGCGCGGGAGATCTAGAGTCTCCGCCGTGATCAGTGCCGAGCCACCGAGGCAAGCGCGCCGCAAGGTGTTTTCCAATTCACGGACTTGTCCCGGCCAAGGCGCAGTTGCTAGCGCAGCTAGGGCGCATGCTGAGAGTTCGGGCGCCGCCGCTCCGCAGTTTCGTTGCAAGAGGGCGAGCGCGATCTCAGGAATATCTTCCGGGTGCGCTCGCAAGGCCGGCATGGCCACCTCGAGCACACGCAGGCGATAGTAGAGGTCTTCCCGTAGCCGGTGGGCGCGCACCAACTCGAGCGGATTCTCGCGCAGGATCGACACCAGTCGCACATCCACCGCCCGCATCACCTTGCCGCCAAGGCGGCGCACCTCCGCCGCTTCGATGACACGCAGTAGACGAGACTGCATGTCCATGGACATGCACTCAATGCCATCCAAGACGAGGGTTCCGCCGTGAGCCGCTTCGAACAGCCCTGGCGCTGCTTCCTCGGCGCCCGTGAACGCACCTCGTTCATGGCCGAAGAGCTCGTGCTCTAGGAGTGATTCGGGCACCGCAGCGCAGGCAATGACCGTGAAGGGACCTTGAGCACGGGGCGAGGCCTGGTGCACCATGCGCGCGGCCAACTCCTTGCCCGTGCCAGAAGCGCCCCAGATCAAGACCGGCAAGTCCGTCACAGCCATGCGCTCTATTTGGCTGCGCAGTTCGCGCATGAGGGCACTCGATCCCACCAGGGCGCACTGCTCCCATTGCGGACCACGAATAGCCTCGAGCTCTCTCCGTTGTTCCGCGAGATTGAGTGTTTGGCGGGCGGTGCGCGCCTCTGCAAGTTTTCGCCGCTCTTCGGATGCCGAGAGCACCTCACGGGCGGCAAAGGCCACGGCCGCGCGGTTAGCCAGAAGACGCAGCATGATGCGCTGCACTTCGCCGAACGCACCGCGACGCCCGCGGTGCTCCACATAGATCACCGCTGCTATCCCTCCACGAGTTCGTACGGGCACGCACAGCACGGATCGCAGCCCCAAGGATTCGATGGATTGCGACACCTCCACGCGCGCATCAGCGAGGGCGTCCTCCGTCACCAAGTCCTCGCCTCCGGTTGCGACGCGGATGGCCAGTGACCAAGAGAGTTCGCGTTCGGCTAGAGGGATCTCATCCCGGTCTAGGCCCCGCGCGGCAGCCATTCGCATTCCCGTCGGGTGTACCGTCAGTACGAACCCGCGCTCGGCATGGGTGCACGCGATGGACGCTTCCAAGACGCGTTCCACCAAGTCTGTGGAGACCGGATCTAGGGCGGATTCGTCTTCGATCCGCAACAGAGCTTCAAGAGCTTGGGCACAAGCATCGTGCACCTGCAACTCGAGGGTCGTACTTCCGAGGGCGAGGGTCTCTCCGTTGCGCAAGAAACCGGATTCCACCCGCTCCCCTGCGAGGAAAGTCCCGTTCTGCGAACCGAGGTCGCGGAATCGCGCGCCATCCGCCTCAAGATCCAAGACCAAGTGCTCTCGGCTGACCTTAGGGTCCGCGAGCACCACCACGTTGTCTTGTCCGCGCCCCACGCTCACTTGTGCCGTGTAGAGAGCCTGCCGCCGTTCGCCGCCTAGCCCACGAATGCAGAGCGCGCCGCGCGCTGTCAGGATGGAGGGATCGGCCTCGGGCATGGGCACATTCTAGATACGCACCGTGGGCCATAGCGCACAATGCGGAGCCTAGGTTTCCGATTCTCGCCTAACCCATGTCGCGCAGCGAGCATCGAGGATTTCGGCCTCGTGCGCCTCGAGGTGGAATCCCACGTGCAGGCACTCCAAGGGAAGCTCCCCTGCGAAGTGGCCTAACTTCGGCCAGTCCTTGCCGGTCGTCAGCAAGACATCTGCGCCCTCGGCCCTAGCCTGCTCGCTAGCGCGGTTCCAGTCCTTAGGGCTCCATGCGTGATGGTCAGGCATGAAGGTCGTTCCGGTAACGAACAACCCCTCGCGCTCGGCCAGTGCCAGGAATTCTTCCGGCCGCGCAATGCCCGCCAGCAGGTGCACTCGCGCCGTCTGCAAGCGCGCGCGGGTCTCAGGCTCCCACTGAACTTTCTGAACGCCCCGCAAAATCGGCACCTTGGGGAATGCCTCGGCCACTCTGCGCTGCGCCGCTTCGTACTCAGTTGGCAAGAGAGCATCAGCCCGCGTCAGCACCACGACGTCGGGGCGGGAGACCAGCCTCGGACATTCGCGCAAGCTTCCCGCTGGCAGAGTCCAGCCACTGCCGAAGGGACGGCGTGCATCCAACAACAGAATGTGGCCATCCACGGCCACGTCCCGCTGCTGAAAACCGTCATCCAAGAGAATGATGTCGGCCCTGTCCACAGCCAACGCCTTCTCGATCACTTCCCTGCGGCGTGGGCCCTGAACGACCCTGAAACCATGGGCCGCAAGCTCGGCGCCTTCCTCGTCAAGACTCGCGCTGGCCCTCGCTCCATAGCCCCGCGCCACCACCAACACCTTGAATCCTTGAGCAACCAACCGCGACGCGAGCCAGCGCACGCACGGAGACTTTCCCGTGCCTCCTAGTTCGAGGTTGCCCACACTCACCACAGGAACGCCCACCCTCGCGCCTCGGCGCAGCCTGCGCCGCAGCCCCAACAGCAAGGCGTAGAGGATGGCCAGCGGAATGAGTGGAGCACGCAAGACCTCGCCCCATCCGCTAGAGCTTGCCCCGCGCAACCAATGCCATGTCCGCTGCTGCAGATTCACGCCGGCAACCTAGCACGCTTGAAGGGCCACGTGACGATCCTCATGATGCGCAGGCGTGCTCAACTTCCTCAGAGACTCGGCCCTACGTTCCACCGCACAGCAAAGACGTCGGGCACTCTGCGTGGGTGCGTTGATGCTCCTGTTGCGCAATGTGCTGGCCATTGCGGCTCCCCATTTCTCCGGCAGCGCCGTCGATGCCGTCGTGCATCAGCAGGAGAACGGATCGCTGCAGCTAGCTCTCTGGTTAGTCCTCGTGTTCGCAGCCATCACTGCCACCTGCCAGTGGTGGATGCGCTGGTTGATCATCGGCTTTAGTCGGCACGTGGAACGCGCCATGCGCACAGAGTTGTTCGAGCACGTGCTGCGCGCGCAACTCTCTTCCGTGCGCAATCTGCGCAACGGAGAAGTCCTCGCGCGCTTGACCGCGGCCCCGGAAGCTGTGCGCATGGGCTATGGGCCGGGACTCATGCATGCCTTCGGCACGGCCACCTTGGCTGTGGCGGCCGTGACCTTCATGGCCATCACATCGTGGCAGCTCACTCTGCTGGCCATCTTGCCCATGGCCACGTTGTTCTTGTTGCTGCGGCCCATCCTCCGGCGCATCCACGCCCTCTCCCTCAAGCAACAGGATGCACTGGCCGCACTCGCTGCGGAAGCACAAGAGACCTTCAGCGGCGTGCGCGTGGTGAAGACCTTTGGCCGCGAGGATGCGCGCGCGTCCGCCTTCGAACAGCGCTCCCTAGACTTGCAAAGCGTTTCCCTTGCTCTGGTGCGGGAGCGGGCCTTGTTCAGCGGCTGCATCGAAGCCATGGCGGGTCTCGCGCTCATCTTGGTCTTCGCCATGGGCGGACGAGCCGTCTCAGCAGGTGAGCTCGGCCTCGGCAGCTTCACTGCATTCGCTGGCTACATGAGCCTACTCGTCTGGCCCATGATTGCACTGGGTTGGACGCTGGGCCTCTTTCAAAGTGCGGACGCGAGTCTGGTGTTGGTGAACCACCTGCGCTCACTTCCTGCGGACCGTCAAGGCCACGGAATTGCGCGCGAGCTCGCGCCAAAACTTGTGGTCCGCAACCTCTCGTGGACTCCCCCCGGGGGGACAGACCAAGTCCTCAAGGACATCAGCTTCGAGATCCCCGCAGGAGCTCGCGTTGGACTTGTGGGGCGCCTCGGCAGCGGCAAGTCGGCACTGCTTCGTCTCATCTTGCGCTTGGATGAACCGCCGCGCGGCACCGTGTTCCACGATGGCGTCGATGTCCTCGATCTCCAGCCCGTTGAGTTGCGCCAGCACATTGCTCCCGTCTTGCAGGATGGATTCCTCTTCTCCGCCAGCATCCGCGACAACATTTGTTTCGGTTCCGACGTTCCCGAACCGCGCTTGCAAGAAGCCATCGCCGACGCGGCCCTCAGCGCTGACATCGAGCGCATGCCCGATGGCCTCGCCACGGAAGTCGGCGAACGCGGCATCACACTCAGCGGAGGACAGCGTCAGCGCGTAGCCCTTGCCCGAGCCTTGTTACGCCAGGCGCCATTCCTCCTGCTAGATGACCCGTTGTCTGCGGTGGATGCAGAGACCGAAGCCAAGATTGCCGCGAGGATGCAAGCACGTGGGCGCAAGCAGACGCTCCTGATGGCCACCCATCGGTTCCACGCCCTCGAGCACTTCGACCACATTCTGGTGCTTGACCAGGGTCGCTTGGTTCAGCAAGGACCGCCCCAAGAGCTCATGCGCAACGCCGGCCCATATCGCCGCTTGTGGACGGCCTGTGAAGACACCGCAGCCCTAGAGTCATTGCCATGAAACCGGCGGCACCTAGCGGGAAGATCTTTGATCGCGCGTTGTTGGTGCGCCTCGTTTCCTTTGCACGCCCCGAAACGCGGGCCTTCATCCTGTCGAGTGCATTGCTCTTGCTGATGATGGTCCTGTCGTTGGCGATGCCCCTCGTCTTGGGGCGCAGCGTCGATCAGTGGATCCAAGGCTCTACGGACACCACCGGCATGGTTGTGGCCACGGTCACTCTGCTAGGGCTTGGGTTGGGCTCCTTCGGCGCGCGCTACGTGCAAACGCGGCTCACGCACCGCACCGGCCAGCGCCTCGTGCACGCACTCCGCAAGACCCTCTTTCGCCATCTCCTCGCCCAAGACTTGCGTTTCTTCGACCGTCACGCGAGTGGAGTGTTGGTGACACGCGTCACCCAAGACATCGACACACTCAACGAGTTCTTCACTTCGGGCATCGACGTGATGCTCGCTGACGCTCTGCGCATCCTCGGAATCGCAGCAGTCCTGTTCTTCTTGGATTGGAAGCTCGCCCTTGCCACGCTGGCTGTCATGCCTCTCATTCTGCTTTGGGCATGGTTCTTTCAACGACGCGGAAGGAGTTTCTTCCGGGACGTACGCGAGCGCAGCGCCGACGCTAATGGGCATACCTCTGAGGCGATCGCAGGGCTGGCCACCATCCGGGCCTTGGGCGCGGAATCCTGGGTCCTTCAGGCACACGAAACTCGCAACAATCGCCTGCGCGATGCGCACCTTTCCACAGTCCGCAACTTCTCGTGGTTCTTCCCCGGCACGGAATTCCTGCCCGCCGTTGGAACCGTGCTCTTGCTCTATGTCGGCGCCTCGCGCGTTGAGTCCAAAGAGCTCGAAGTCGGCACGCTCATCAGCTTCTGGTTCTATCTCGCCATGTTCGTCGAACCGCTCCGGCAACTCGCTGACCGCGTGAACATCTTGCAAGCTGCCGTGGCCGCGGGCGACCGCGTCTTTCGACTCCTAGACGAGTCCACACGCCTCGACGAGAGCGCGGTTCAGCCCGCACCTAGCGCCCCTTCTGGCGCGGTGCGCTTCGAAGACGTCAGCTTCAGCTACGACCGCACCGCTGTGCTGCACGCCTTGAATTTCGAGGTCAAAGCCGGCGAGCGCGTGGCTCTCGTCGGTTCCACGGGCGCAGGCAAGTCCACCATCATGGCCTTGATCTGCCGCTTGTACGACCCTTCAGCCGGACAGGTGCTCATCGACGGACGCTCGCTACCCACGCTGCCTATGGCTTGGCTCCGCCGCCACATCGGAGTGGTCTTGCAGGACGTCGTGCTGTTTGCCGGAACAGTGCGCGAGAACTTGTTGCTCGGTCGTGATGCGGTTCCGGACGAGGCACTCCTTGATGCGCTCGCCGCCGCGCAGGCTACAGATCTCGTGCGCCGCATGGGCGGTCTAGACGGCGTGATTCGTGAGCGCGGCGAGGGCCTCTCGCAAGGCGAGCGCCAACTTCTCGCCTTCGCGCGCACACTCGTTCAGGATCCGCGCATTGTCATCTTGGATGAAGCCACGGCCAGCATCGACACCGAAACCGAAGCCCGCCTTGTCCTGGCCTTGCGCCGCGTCCTGCAAGGGCGCACAGCCGTCGTCATCGCCCACCGTTTGAGCACGATCGAAAACTGCGATCGAGCCCTCGTGCTACATCACGGCAGGGTCATCGAATCCGGGACTCATGCGCAGTTGGTGGCCGCCAATGGCGTCTACGCGCGACTCACACGACTGCAGTTCAGACCCTCAGCGCTGACGGATTGATATCCTCAGACATGCGAACCCTCGGCAAGTTGCTCCAAATTGCTGGCCTCGTCACCACCGGCTGGGCTGCCTTGGGCGGCTTCTGGATCGATGTGAGTGAGGGCATGTTCATCAGCTTTGGTCTCGGAGGCTTCATCCTGTTCTGGATCGGCACGCGCCTGCGTGGTGGGCTTTCGTGAATCGCTGGCAGCTCGCTGGCTGGTGCGCATTCGACTTCGCCAACTCCTCTTTCACCACCATCGTGGTCACGGTGCATTTCGGCCCGTGGTTTACGCAGCAACTTGCAAGTTCTGGCCGGGATGCGGCCCTGAGCCCCGATAGCACGTGGGCGCTGGCTAATGCCGCAGGCACGCTGCTTTCTGCGGTCTTGGCGACTCCACTCGGCGCCCTCGCTGACGAGCGCGCGTGGCGCAAGGCGCTGCTCTTCGCCACCGTCTTCGTGTGCTGCACGGCGACGGTTCTCCTCGCCGAAGCGAACACGCTTGCCCCCACACTGCTGCTCTTCACCCTCGCGCTCTGTGCATTCCTGCTGAGCGAGAACGCGATTTCCTCCTTCTTGCCAAGCCTGGCTGCACCTTCCGAACTCGGTCGGATCTCTGGCCTCGGTTGGGCTGTGGGCTACGCCGGTGGTTTACTCGCATTGCTGAGCGTGAGTTCCGCCGCAGCGGCTGGGGACATGCCTCGGGTGCTGCGCATCGCGGCGCTGTTCTTCGCCGTGACTGCACTCCCAGCCTTGTTGCTTCTGCGGGAGCCACCACGTTCAACGCAGCGCAAGGAATCACTCTGGGCTTGGTTCACGAGAGAGCGCGTGCGCTTCCAAGACACGTTCGCATTCCTCCTCGCGCTCTTTGCGTTCCAAGCGGGTGTTGCGGTGGTTCTGACGATGGCCGCTGTGTACGCACAAGCTGAAGTGGGCCTCAACGCAGAGGACCTGACCTTGCTGTTCCTCCTCTTACAGGGCAGCGCGGCCATGGGTTCGCTAGGTTTCGGCTGGCTGCAAGATCGTCTCGGCCTCCTGCGCGCCCTCTCATCCTCTCTCGTGGTGTGGCTCTTGGCGATCGTGGGCTGCACTGCGTCTCGAGACGCCCATGTGTTTTTCGTTGGAGCCACGCTGGCAGGCTTAGGCATGGGAGCCACGCAAAGCAGCGGCCGAGCCGTGATCGCCTTCCTCGCGCCACCGAGGCGGGAAGCCACTTGGTTCGGCCTCTGGGGCTGTGCGGGCAAGGGCGCCGCATTGCTCGGACTCCTAGTTTTCGCGCTGTTGCGCTGTGCTTTGGATCTGCGCCTGTCCCTCGCTTGCTGCGCCTTGTTTTTCGTCGCCGGGCTCCTCTTGCTAGCGCGGGTCGACCTCCGCCGCGGGCATGTTGCCGCCAATGGAACAACCGGCGCCACTGCGTAAACCGCGTATTGACAGGCTCTTGCCTCGATCGCACAAGATTTGCTTGAAGGTTTTTGTCGTTTCCCGTGTTGGCTGTATACTCCGAACACCAAGCACGCAGGCCCGCTGTGCAATGGTTGGACGCCTTAGTGAGCCCCCATCCAGAGCACTCTGTGAATACCAAATCCTGCCACTGTCAGCGCGGCTACGACGCGCAAACCATGCGCCTGTTCGGGCACGGCGAAGCGCGCTGCACTGCATGCGGCCAAGTGTGGGTCCCGCCCGGTTGGCGTGGTGAACGCGTGCAGCTGTTCCCCGACTTCCGTGGAACTCCAGATCCTCTCGGCACCCCCTCTGCCGACGACCTGAACCGTTGGTTTAAGTGCGATCCCCCGCGTAACTAGCGCGTTCTTCACCGGCCTCCTCTACAGGCCGAACCCCTGTCACACGCAAGCAAGGCACACCGAGGCGCAATTCCATGCGCCCGCGAAACAGGAACGGGCCTTCGCCGCGCAAGACCAATCCCGTCTGAACAACATGCTCCGGCGGCACGAGGGCTTCCAACATGCCACTCGCGTCTTCCACACTGAGGAAACGCAGGAACCGCCCATCCTGCGCGCGTAAACGCCGTGAAGCACTAACCCAACCTCGACAAAGCACCTCTTCGCCGATGCGTCCACGCACCGTCGCTACGGAAAGACGCTCAGGCGTGGCCCCGAAGACGGCTTCGCCTCCTTCTGCGTTGAGACCGAGCAATTCGTATTCGTCGCGATGTTTCCGCTCCGGAGAAAAGTCTGGCACGCGCGGCAACGTGGCCCGCGGCAAAGGCGCAAACAACGATGCCCCGTGGGTCGTATCGCCCACTTTTGTGCCGTGCAGCCGCAAACGCCAAAGCAATTCGGGGCGCGCATGCTCGAACGCGTCGAGTGCGCCGCAACGGACGAGGGACTCCGCCTCAGGCCTCTGCAACGCCACCCGTTGCAAGAGTTCGCTGAAGGAAAGAAATGCGCCCTCCTGCTCGCGAGAGCGAAACAGTTCCTCTAGCACACTGCTGCGCAGGCCTTTGATGCGCCCTAGGCCAATGCGTAATGCACCACGCTCTTCACGAAACCCCATGTGGCTCTTATTGACATCCGGAAGCAAAAAGCGCACCCCCATACGCCGGGCCTCGTCCACGTAAACGCGATCCTCGTAGTAGCCGCGCTCGTTGTTGAGAACGGCGCAGAAGAAAGCCAAGGGGTAGCGCGCCTTCAGCCAGAGCTCTTCCCAAGCCAGATCGCCGTAAGTTGCCGCGTGCGCTTTGCAAAAAGAAAACGCTGCGAAGTTTCCGATGCGGGTCCAGACCTCTGCGGCAATCTCTGGCGAAACCCCAGAGCGCAAGGCCCCAGCGGTATAGCGTTGCGCAAGTTCTTGTAGCCGCTGCGGATCTTTGCGCTTGCCGAGTGCGGCTCGCACTTCATCACCTTCTTCGACACTGAAGCCCGCTAGGGCCGCACACACCCGCAGGATGTCTTCCTGATAGAGCATCACGCCCTGCGTACGTCCCAGCACTGAAGCCAGCAACGGATGCGGGAACTCCACCGCTTCGAGCCCCCGAGCGCGACGCACATAATGCTCCTTCATGCCTGAGCCCGAGGCTCCCGGGCGGACTAACGCGATGGCATCCGTCACTTCGCTGCGCGTGCGCGCACGCATTTCCACCAACAGTCGCCGCATGGCCGGAGACTCTGTCTGAAAGCAGCCGAGCGTACGGCCTTCAGCGAGCAACTCCGCCACCGCCTCATCCCCATCAGGCAACGCGCCTTCCTCTAGCAGTGGTGTTCCGGACTTTCGCAAGAGGTCACGCGCTTCACCGATGGTGCTGAGTGAACGCTGGCCCAGCAGATCAATCTTCACGAGGCCGAGAGCCTCGATGCCATCCTTGTCGTTCTGTGTCATCGGCGGCCCTTTCGCAGAGGGGACCACCGCCGTGTAATGGTCGAGCGTCCGATCTGCGATCACCATGCCGCCAGGATGCAATCCGAGATGGCGCGGCAAACGCGTGAGACGCATAGCCAAGGAGCAGGCGCGCTGGACGTCAGGCTGCGCGAGCAAAGGCTTCAACTCCGGCAGCTCCTCGGGCTCGCCCTCCCAATGCCATGGCAAGACTTCCGCAACGCGCCCCACCAGCGTGCGCGGCAATCCCAAAGCAGCTGCTGTTTCTCGAAAAGCAAGACGCGGGCGGAGACGAATCGCCGTGGCGATCAGCGCCACCTGCTCCGCACCCCAACGCCGATGAACAAAGGCCAAGACCTCGTCTCTGCGCCGCCAACAAAAGTCGATGTCCACGTCCGGCAGCGAACGCCGCGAAGGGCTCAAGAAACGTTCAAAAACCAGTTCATGGACGAGCGGGTCCACTCGTGTGATTCCGAGCAAGTAGATCACCAGAGAATTCGCGGCCGATCCGCGCCCGACAAAGGGAATGCCTCGCTCGCGCGCAAAACTCGCAATGGTGTTCACCACCAGGAAGTAGCGCGCAAAACCTAGTTGGCGGATCACTGAAAGCTCGCGGTGCAGCCGCTCCTCCACCGCAATCGGCGCGAAAGCCCCATAACGCCGCGTCATGGCCGCGCGCATCAAGGCCTCGAGTTCCAAATCGGGATCGCCTTCACCGCTCCAGCGTGGCAAGTGCGGCGTCCCAAGTTCCAACTCCGCCGTAGCGATGTCGGCAATCGCGAGGCTCTCTCGCAGCAGTTCTTCTTCGCCGCGATGCCGCGCCGCCATGCTGGATGCGTCCAACAGCACGGCCTCCGCCGGCACAACATCCTCGGGGCTCAGGCGCTCGAGCACTGTCTTTTGCCCAATCGCTCTGAGCAGGCGATGCACTTCGTGATCTGCGCTTGTGAGCAGATGCACCTCACCAGCGCTGACACAGCGCACACCGAGATCAGTGGCCGCAGACCGCAGCGCGTTGGCAGCACGCCCAGGCAAACGCACCACAGCAGCGCGTAAGGACTCAGGGCCGATGAGCCCATGCATCCGCGCCAGCAAACGTGGATCAGCACACAGCACCATGAGATCCTGTGCTTGTTCGGCCACCGCCAAGGCGGGGTCCTGCATACGCCCCGCAGCTTGAGCGCTGATCAACGCACAGCACGCGCGATAGCCCTTGGCCCCTTGCGCAAGCAGCGTCAGACGCACTCCCGCGTGCTCGAAATCCACTCCGAGCACAGGCCGCACTCCTGCCCCACGCGCGGCCTTCACAAAGGCCGTGGCTCCCATGAGGCTGTTCCTGTCGGTGAGGGCCACCGCCTTCAAACCAAGGCGTGAAGCCGCATCCACCAAAGCCCCGGGCATGAACGTTCCGCGCAAGAGCGAATGCCCACCAAGAACCTGCAAGGGCACGTACTCCGACATCACTAGCCCTCAAGCCGACGCTGAAAACCCTCTTCAGCCAGTGGCACACGCCCGAGGAGATTCAGTGCTGGACCGGAAAGCACGGAGCCGAAACCATGCCGCGCACGCAAGGCCGCAACAGTGTCCGATAAACGTTCGCGACGCTGCTCCGCAGCCTCCACGTCGGGCAGAAGAGTTTTCTGCCGTTCAGCACTCACCCCACGCAGCCCGCTCAGGCGTACGCGGATTCCCTTCACGGCCACTCGCCGCACCAGCAAAACCCGCAGCAATTGTTCGAGATGCGGCATGAGGTTCGCTTCATGACGCAGCAACCCGTGCCAACGCGCTGTGCGTGAGGTCAGCACGCCATCCGTAAAACGCAGACGCAACTCCAAAGCGCTCGGTGCTTCATGCCGAGCCAGCGCGCGCTTCATGCAACGCTCCATGAGATGCGCAGCCATCCCGAAGAGAATTCCGCGTTCTTGCTGTGGCGGCGTAAGCGCTGTTTCCAATTCGAGACTGGCCTCGGGTTCCGGCCAAGGCCGTGGATCGCGACCCCGTGCAAAAGAGAAGAGCCACGCACCGCGCTCAGAGAATGCCTCTTCCAATGTTTCTCGGGAGAGAGGCTCTAGTTCGGCCACGCTCGTGACGCCCAACAAACGCAGTTGTTGCAAGAGCGGGCGATCCACTCCGGGCAGCAATTCCAGCGGCAAGCCTTGGACAAAAGCGCGCTCCGCACCGGCTTGCACCAACAGGCATCCATTCTCGGGAGCCGCGAGTTGAGCTAGCCCCGCCACCAGAGCGTTCGTGCCAGTGCCTAGCATCAACGGCAAACGCAAGTGCTGTTGCACATCCCGCTGCAATTCGCCAGCGATGCGCAAAGCCTGTAGCGGCTCGGGCAACAGGCCTAGTTGCAGCAACGCTCCGTCCCGACCGCACGGCACACACGTCTGCTCTCTTGCCGCCAACAAATCCTGCAAGGCGTTTCCTGAATCCAACAGCGCTTCGGGGTCGCCTTCCAACACCACCGCTTCGGGAGCGCGACGCCGAGCCACACTCTCGAGCATCCCCGACACCAAGCCCCGGCGCCGCGCCGCTGAACTAAGCGCCGCCACCACGGCTCCGCGCGTGCCATGCCCTCGCACCCAAAACGGCTTCGCTTTGAGTTCGGGACGACGCGCCAATTCCACAGCAGCTGCGAACTCCGGCACTTTCAATTGCAACACCCAAGGTTCTCGGCTGGTCATGGCGCGGCTCTTATACCTAACAAAATCCTAACACGCCGGAGCGACAGTCCTACCCGGTAGATCGAAAGCCTTCAGTTCCCGGCAAAAATGCGCCAGCAAAGAAACGCGACGAGGGGCGCAAACAAGGCCAGCATGAGCACGACGAGCCGCCCCTTGCGCGCACTCTCATCCGCAGCGGGGAGCGCACTATGGCCGTGCCACGCCGCAAACTCCCGCGCCCACTGGCAAAGCGCATCTAACTTCTGTTCGATGCGCGCGAGATCCGAACTCAGCGCTTCCCCATCCATGTCCGAGGGCGGAGCTAGAGGCTGTGGAACCGAAAGGGCTTCGGGTTCCGGACTCACAGCAGCCGGCGCGGGCGGCTCTAGTGCCGGCTCAGGCGAGCGTGGGCTCTCCAAACGCGAAGGCCAGACCGATGCGCGAGGTGTCGTTAGCGCGTCGATAACGGGCTGCCCCACAAAGTGAATATCCACGGAACCGCTCTTGCGCCAAGGCGACGCCGTGCCGTCAGCACTTTCAGCAGCTGGGTTCCAAGCAGGCTCCGGCGCGGGGGCTAACACCGCGCTCGCTGCAAGCAGAGGCTCGGCCACGGCAACATCGTTCGTGACGCTTCCGAGATCTGGTGCCGCGTTTGCCGCGGCCACAGGAAGGGATTCGCGTCGGGGGCGCTCCGGCCGGGCCTTCGGCGCGGTTTCGCTCGTGCGCGTGGGCGCCGGGGCGGTTGGTGCGCGGCCTGCCTGCGCGATGCGCTGCTCCAACTGACGACGCTTGCGCCCGCTCTTGCTAGCCATGAGTGAGAGCCTCCTGCCTCAGGCTGCGGCGCAGCAGCACGAAACTCGTCTGCCCATCAGCGCAAAGGTGCACTCCCTCGACACTGAACCCGCTCTCTTTCGCGAGGACGCGCAGAATCTCGGTGCTAGTCCACTGATGAACAGGACCGTGCCCCCGCGCAGCCGCGAGAAGCAAACCGCGACCTAGTGCGTCGTTGACGTTGGCGAATCCCAAGATCGCGACGCCACCTGCGCGCAAGACGCGGCCGAGGCCGAGCAGGAGTTGAAGGGCGCCCACCGTGTCACGCACCACGAGGGCCTCGGCCCCAAAGACGAAGTCGTGGTCGTCATCCGGCAGCGCAGCGCAGGGTTCGCGGCCGCCTAAGACAAAGAGCGCCCGCGCGTCCGCGCCCACAGCGCGGCGAGCCCTCTCGAGACGTAGCGGCGTCGAACCCACGCACACATAACGCCCCGTCGCGGCCAAAATGGCACTGCTGTAGCGGGAACTCTCGATTTCGAGTGCGCGCACATCCGCGGCGAGATGCGGCGCAATGATGCTCTGAAACACCGCATCCTCACGAGCACTGCGGGTGTCCGTCTCTGCGATCGCTGCTAGAGCCAGAGCCGTGCCCGCGGGGCGCTTCGCGCCCTTGGCAGCGCCCTGCTGCGGCGCTGTGCGCAACCGCGATGAGCCTTGCACTTCACTGAGCAGCGTGGCCACTGAGGATTCCACGGCCGCACTCACAGCCGCATCCACACGAGCACGCACCGCAGCGATGCTTGGCAAGGCGTCCTGCGAAGCGGGGGCCGGAGCGCTGACGCTGTTGGTCTGCCGCGGGCGCGGGGCGGGAGTTGGCACTTGCGGTAGGAACACCGTTGGTGGCGGGGCCAACTGCGGAACTTCCGAGCTCGATCCGCCCCATGGAGAAGCAAGAACCACGCGCCAGGCCAGTGCGGGCAACAAGAAGCCTGGGCCCATGAGCGCAAGCACAGCCAAGTGTCCGGCCGCAAGGGAGCACAGCGCCAAGATGGATAGCCAGAGCAGGGCAAAGGCCGTGTGCCGCAACAGCCAACTCGGTTGCACGCGGGAACGCATGCGCGCTAGTGCGAAGACGCCCACGCCCAATGCGAACAATCCCGCGAGCAACACTCCGCCTGATCCTGCCAACGGAAGTCCGGGGCCATGTCGCATTCCGAGTAGGACTGCTGCCACGTCGTCCGCGACGGGACTCTGACGCAAGTGTTCGCTGAGACTCAAATCACTGCGGCTGAAGGCCAATCCGAGTCCCACTGCGGCCAGCGCAGATCCAGCGCCGAAGGAGAGTTCCATGGGCGCCGCGGCTCGATAGCCCTGGGCGCGAACATCTCGAAAGAAGGTTCGGCGGAGCAGTGTGAACAGCACAGGCATGACCAATGCCAGGGCTTCAAGCCATGCGGCGAGTCCCATCAATGTCCACGAGATGATCAGATGCGGCCAACGTTGGGTTCGTTCGTTGGAACGCAGCCCAAGACGCAGCGCACTCAGCACCAAGACCGAAGCGGTGATTTCGCTCAGGGCTCCGACGGATCCACAGCGACCGAGGACCCAAGGATGCAACACCGCCATCAGCCCGGAAAGCACACTCACGACGCGATTGCCGGTCAGTCGAAAAATGATGCTCTGCCAGAGTGCTGCGAGCGCGGCCACTCCGATGGCTGCGAGCCACAAGACAGCGTCGTCATAGCCGAACGCACCCACAAAAACCCCAAGGACGAGGAGCGCAGGTAACAAGGCCGCCACAAGAGCTTTAAAAAGACTGGTCATGCAGTGCTGGCGTCGAGCGGGCGAATGATAAGTGCGTGCGCACGCGAGGGTCAATCGTGGACGTGCAAGGGGTCTGCACCTAGAATCCCGCCCCATGCCATGGCCGCGATTTATTGAACGCGTAATCTCGCGGTTCCGCCGCGGCCCAGGACGCACCATTGTGTCCAAAGGGAACTACCGCTTTCTGCGCGTCCTCGGCAAGGGCGGCATGGGTGAGGTTTGGCTGGCCGAGAAAGCTGGGCTGGCCGGATTTTC
>Ga0233425_10002495_pt1 | contig 35992 bp, 35 predicted proteins | sample Watercolumn_Towu_2_FD_181712 | JGI IMG/M metagenome (GOLD analysis project Ga0233425, IMG submission 181712) | Freshwater microbial communities from Lake Towuti, South Sulawesi, Indonesia - Watercolumn_Towuti2014_140_MG | ecosystem: Environmental > Aquatic > Freshwater > Lake | place...
CTGAAGAGCAGTTAAGCGGCCTTCTCTGTCGCCGCGCCTTAGAGCAGGTTCCGAAAAGTTGACAGATTTTTTCGATGAGAACCTGCTCCAGCGTTTTGATTTTGAGCGATTCCTTATCGATCACATGATTCCATGTGATCGGGAAGCGCTCTAGTGAAAGTCGCGCGACTTCGGCAGGATTCGCACATTGCGCGGATGTCCGCTGCGCGGATGCTGGGGATGGAGAAATTCGTCGGCGCGTGAAGGGGCGATTTCAGGACGATGCGCCTCTGACAATCTATTGAGGTCTCGGCTGCGGTCGATAATGCGCTGCGCCATCAGATGCACGACATTCTCCGGGCTTTTCTGCACCCGTCCTTCCACCAGCATGAGTCGTGACGCCATCGCTTCGCGGCGGTAGCGCTCGAAGAGCCGCGCCCAGATGACGATATTGAGAATGCCGGTTTCGTCTTCGAGCGTGACGAAAATGGCGTTGCCCTGTCCCGGCCGCTGCCGCACCAGCACGACGCCGGCTCCACGCGCAAAGGCGCCGTCGGCCAGCGCCGAAACTTCCGCGCAGGCCATGATCCGTTCGCGCGCGAAAATCGGCCGCAGCACCGCCATTGGATGGGCTTTCAACGACAGCCGCAGCGTCTGATAGTCAGCCGCGACATGCTCTCCAAGCGACATCGCCGGCAGGAGCGGGTCAGGCTCCGCGGCGAGTTCGCGCGCATCCGCGGCCGCAAAGAGCGGCAGGGGTTTGGCGTCGGGCAGACGCCGCACGGCCCAGAGCGCGTCGCGACGATCGCTTTGCAAGGATCGGAAAGCGTCGGCGTCGGCGAGCGCCCGCATCGTCGCAGCGTTGAGCGTCGCCCGGCGTGCGAGATCTTCGACGCTGTCATAGGGTTTCGTCCGCGCTTCAGAGATGCGTCTTCCTTCGCTCTCATGCAGGCCGTCGGCCTGACGAAAGCCGAGCCGCAGCGCCAATACGCCATGCGCCGCATGCTCCAGCCTATTGTCCCATTCGCTAAAATTCACATCGACGGCGCGAACGTCGACGCCATGCTCGCGCGCGTCGCGCACGATCTGCGCCGGCGCATAAAAGCCCATCGGCTGCGAATTGAGCAGCGCGCAGGCGAAGATCGCCGGATAGTGACATTTGATCCAGGAGGAGATGTAGACGAGTTTGGCGAAGGATGCGGCGTGGCTTTCGGGAAAGCCATAGGAGCCGAAGCCCTTGATCTGCTCGAAGCAGCTTTGCGCGAAGGCGCGGTCATAGCCGCGCGCCGCCATGCGCTCGACCATCAGCGCTTCGAATTGATGAATCGTGCCGACATTGCGGAAGGTCGCCATGGCGCGGCGCAGACGATTGGCCTCAACATCGGAGAATTTCGCCGCGACCATGGCGAGCTTCATCGCCTGCTCCTGAAAGAGCGGCACGCCCTTGGTCTTTTCGAGCACCTTGCGCAATTCATCCGCCGGCCCGTGCTCCGGCGCAGGCGAGGGATAGGTGACCGGCTCGCTTCCGGAGCGGCGGCGCAGATAAGGATGCACCATATTGCCCTGGATGGGTCCCGGCCGCACGATCGCCACCTGAATGACGAGATCGTAAAATTCGCGCGGCTTCAGGCGCGGCAGCATATTCATCTGGGCGCGGCTCTCGACCTGAAAGACGCCGATGGAGTCGCCTCTGCACAGCATGTCGTAGGTCGCTTTATCGTCGGCTGGCGTGTCGGCGAGGCCCATGTCCTTTCCTTCATGGGCGCGCAAATAATCGAAACATTTTCTAATGCAGGTGAGCATGCCGAGCGCCAGCACGTCGACCTTCATCAGACCGAGCGCGTCGATATCGTCCTTATCCCATTCGATGAAGGTGCGCTCCAGCATCGCGGCGTTGGCGATGGGCGTCAGCTCGTCGAGCCGCCCGCGCGCGAGAACGAAACCGCCGACATGCTGCGAGAGATGACGCGGAAATCCGAGCAGCCGAGCAGCAAGATGAATGGCGCGGCGGATGACGGGATTTTCGGGATCAAGCCCGGTCTGGCGGATGCAAGCCTGGGGAATGTCCGATCCCCAACTGCCCCATTGCGTGCTGGCGAGAGCGGCGGTCACGTCCTCGGTCAGTCCGAAGACCTTGCCCACCTCGCGAATGGCGCTGCGCGGCCTGTAGCTGATGACGGTCGCGACGAGGCCCGCGCGCTCGCGGCCGTATTTTGTATAAATATGCTGGATGATTTCTTCGCGCCGCTCATGCTCGAAATCGACGTCGATATCGGGCGGCTCCTTGCGCTCCTGCGAAATGAATCTGGCGAAGAGCAGATCATTCTCCGCCGGATCGACGCAGGTGACGCCGAGCACATAGCAGACGGCGGAATTGGCGGCGGAGCCGCGCCCCTGACAGAGAATCCCCTTGTCTTCGGCGATCCGCACGATGTCGTGAATGGTGAGAAAATAGCGCGCATAGTCGAGCGTCTTGATGAGCGCCAGCTCTTCGCGCAGGAGCGTCTCGACCTTCTCCGGCATGCCGTTGGGATAGCGCATCGCGGCGTGGCGATAAGTCAGTTCCTCGAGCCATTCCTGGGGATTGCGCCCCGGCGGGACAGGCTCGTCCGGATATTCATATTGCAATTGATCGAGCGAGAAATCGACGCGCGCCAGAAAACATTGCGTCTCCTCGATCGCTTCTGGCGCGTCGGCGAAGAGACGCGCCATTTCCTCCGGCGTCTTCAAATGGCGTTCGGCGTTGACCTCCAGCCGGCGTCCGGCTTGCGCGAGCGTCATGCCTTCGCGAATGCAGGTCATGACGTCTTGCAGATCGCGCTGGCCGGGATCGGCGTAAAGCGCGTCATTCGTCGCGAGTAAAGGCGTTTGCGTTCGCGCGGCGATCTCTTTCAATTTTGCGAGACGCCGCCGGTCGTCGCCGCGCCGCGGCATGGTCGCGCCGAGCCAGACGTCACCCTGCGCAAGATCGTTGAGACGCGCAAGCGTCGAGGGTAGGCGCGTCAGATTGCGTGGGGGGATGACGATCAGCAGCAGATCGCGCGCGGCTTGCGCGAGATCGTCGAAATAAAGATGGCATTCGCCTTTCTTGGCGCGCAGATTCCCCGTCGTGAGCAGCCGCGTGAGCCTTCCCCAGCCGTCGCGATTTTGCGGATGAACGACGATGTCGGGCGTCTCGTCGGCGAAGACGAGGCGCGCGCCGACGACGAGCTTGAAGGATTGGACGCGCTCCGCGTCGAGCTGCGCGAGAAGCGCCGCATCGTCGCCCGCCGGCGGATCGCACAATTTTTCGCGTAGCTCTTTAAGCGCCGCATAGGCGCGCACGACGCCCGCGACGCTGTTGCGGTCGGCGACGCCAATGCCGCTATGGCCGAGCAGCAGCGCCGCCCGCGCCATTTCTCCCGGATGCGACGCGCCGCGCAGGAAGGAGAAATTCGTCGCTGCGACGAGTTCGGCGAAAGGCGCGCTCATGCGAAGAGTCCATGCAGGAACCAGCGCGGAGCGGGGGTTTCGCTTTCATAGAGGCCCTCGCGAAACACCCAGAAGCGATGGCCTTCGCGATCCTCCAGCCGGTAATAGTCCCGCGTCCGCCTGTTCCGGCCGACCGCGTCGCGCCACCATTCCGGAGCGATGCGCTCCGGCCCTTCGGCGCGGGCGATCATGTGGCGCACGCGGCGCCATTTGAAATGCATTGGCGGCCCGTCCGGCGTCTCCGCCATAGTTTCGATGGGCTGCGGCGGATCGAACAGAAACAGCGGACGCAAAGGCGGCTCGCCCGGCTCCGGCTTCTCCCAGGGACTGGGCTGGGAAGAAGGAGACGCGGCGGCGTAAACATAGGCGGCGGCGCGCATGGGATCATGCGTCTCATGCGCCGCAAAGCGCAGCACGCGTTCGCGGCCAAAACGCGCCGCGAGACGATCGATGAGATCGGCGAGTTCGCTCTCCTGCGCGCTTTGCCGCTCGAAGCCGATCTGGCTTTGCGCCAGAGCTTCGGCGCGCAAGACGCAAAAGCGGATGACGTCAAAGCCGAATCCCGGATCGAGCGGATCGGCGAGCGACTCGGCCTTCAGGCGAAAGAGCCGCAGAAGCGCCTCGACATTGCGCGAGGGCGCGCCGGTTTCGAAATATAGCGCGCGGACGGCGCCGTCCGTGCGAAAGAAGCGCATTTCAAAAGCGCGGCCGCCCTCGCCGCGCTTTTCGAGAATGCCCATCGCTTCCGCGATCAGCGGGCGCAGAACATTCTCTATCGAAGCGAGATCGAGGAAAGGCTCGGCGAAGCGCCGCTCGACCATGCATTCCGGCAAGGGCCGCAAGGGCGTGATGCGCGCGTCTTCGCGCCCCAGAATGCGCGTCAACCGCCGCATCGTTTCGGCGCCGAAACGCGCCGTCAGCGCGGCTGAGGAACGATCGGCGAGATCGCCTAAAGTCGTAAGTCCCGCGCGCGTCAGCGCGACGCTCGTCTCCCTTGGCGCTTCGAGCGCGGCGATGGAGAGCGGGCGGGTGACATTTTCGTCTTCGCCCGGAGGCGTGACGCTTTCCGCGCCAAAACGCGCCAAGGCGCGCGCGGCGTCTGGCGTTCCGGCGACGGCGACGCGGCCCGTGAAGTTTAGCCGCGCCATCGCCTGTAGGACGCAGGCGCGCATCGCCGCTTCGCCGCCGAAAAGATGCGCGCAGCCCGTCGCGTCGAGCATGAGGCCACAGGGCGGATCGAGCGCCACGAGCGGGGTGAACTGTTCGCAAAAGGCGGCAAGCCACAGCATCAGCCGCTCGTCAGCATCCCCGTCGGTCTGCGCGACGGCGAGGCGAGGCGCGCGCGCCCTGGCGTCGGCGAGCGTCATGCCCGGCGTCAAGCCGAGCGCAATCGCCTTTCGATTGAGCGCGTCGATGCGCAGCGCGCTGCGTTCTTTTTTGACGAGGACGAGCGGCGCGTCATCCGAACTTGCGCCTGACTGTCTGCGGCGCGCCTTCGCCAGGCGCTCCGCCGACAGGAAGGGAAGCCACAGCGCCAGATAGCGGCGATGCGCCAAAAGTTCTGTCCTCGAAGGCGCCACGGTCACGGTTCCACTCCACACGCCACGCATAGCCGGCCGCGCCGCCGCGCCGGCGCAGCAGAAAAATCTCAAAGGCCGCAGACCCCGGCGCATTCGCCCCAAGCGCGCGGGAAGGCGCCGCGCGCACAAGCCAGCGGCTTGCGGCGGCGCTCGGCGCAGGGGAGGCGGCGACACGCGTAATGAAGATCGGCGCGCCGGCGGCGGCCGCCGCCAGAGCCAGGCGCCGGCTCGCGGTCAGGTCATAGGCGCGCGCTTCGCCGAAGAGTTCGATCAGCGTCGCGCCCACAGTTGCGCAGTGTCCGGCTTCGGCGCCCGCTTGCAGCGCCTCCCTGGCGTCGCGCACGCGAATGAAGGCGACGGCGGCGGGGTCGAGGCCAATGTCGGCGAGTCCCGGCGGATAGGGCGCGCCGGCTTCAGAGGTCAGCGCCTCCTGCCGCGCCCAGAGCAGCGGCTTTTCCGCACCCGCCATCGCGCGCCTGGCGAGCGCCAGGGCGAAGCCCGTCGCCGCCGGGGCGTCGGCGTCGGTCTCGGCATAGGCCTCATGCAGCGCCGCGCGGAGAATCCCGCCGCCGAGCCGCCGATCGAGGCTCGGCGCTCCGAGCGCGATCGTCTCGGAAGCTGCGGCCGGATAGGCGCAAGCCAGGCTTTTCCGCAGCGACGCCAGCGGATGGGTCATCTCATGTGTTCCTGTTATGTTCTTATAATGACTCCCGATGCGAGAGAGTCAAGTCGGGGGAGAGGCACCGTCCCAGTTTGAATTTTCGCTTTCGCGTTTTTTATAGGCCTGCCTTTTTCTGGCTTTGGCGCGCCAGCGCTAAAAGGGCAGTTGACTATATGATAATAGGATATATTTGTGCTTGATGAATTCGAGATAGAAGCGCTGCTGTCTCTGGACGGCGCGCGCTTCGAAGCCGCCGAGGGTTATGTGGTCGAGTTCATGGCGCGACGCACCGAGGCGACAAAGGAGCGGCCGCATGGCCTGAGCTACGCCTTCGTGTTCCGGCCGTTGGACGGAGAGCCCTATGTGCGTTTCGATAACGCCCATGCGGTTGAGCGGCGGGGCGGCAAATATGGGAAGACTCCGCGCGCCTATGACCATTGGCATCGCAGAGCAGGCGACCCCGGCCGCCCTTATGCGTTCACGACCGCAGCCCAACTCCTCGAGGACTTCTGGAAAGAGGTGAAACGGGAGATGGCGGAAAGGAAAATACCCAATGACCTATAAGACGGGCTCGATCGGCGAATTCATGCAATGGACCAAGAAGGTCGTGGCCGAGCCGTCAAAGGCCGGCGAGTCTCCGAAAAAATGGTTCGACTCCGCGGCGACCGCGGAGAAGTCTTTGGGAGCGAAGGTATCCGCGGAGGCCATGGTGAAACTCCTGTCCGCCGAGAATCTCGCGCTGCTCCAGGTGATCGGAAAAGGGAATGTGAGTTCCGTGAGAGAGCTGGCGCATATGGTCAACCGTAAGGAATCGAATTTGTCGCGAACGCTCAAACGGCTGCATGAGGCGGGCATCGTGTCTTTCGAGAAAGGCGCTGGCCGGATGCGCGCGCCTCGGTTGATCGCGCGTCGCGTGACGCTCGATCTTGATCTCGTTGGGGCGAACAGCACGGTGTCGGTGAAGCAGCCGGCTCAGGCGTAATCCACGCCCGCGCTCGCTTGGTTTTCGAATATCACTTCGTCTTCAGATATTCGACGATCGCCATGGCGCCGTCGACGTCGTTCGACCAATCGAGCTTCAAGGTCTTGCCGTCCTCGACCACGTCCTTGTCGTGCCCTTTGTTGGACAGCGCGGGAAAAGATGTCGTGTCGAAACGATAGCCCTCGCGCGAGAGCGTCTGCGCCGGCTCCCAGGAGAAGCCGACCAGCTTCTTGTCGTAGTCGAGCCGGCTCTTGATGAAGACGGCCGGACGCTCGCGCGGGACCAGGAGATGATAGAGCGTCGGCACGGACCCATTGTGCAAATAGGGCGCTTGCGCCCACACGCCGCCAAGCGGAAGGGCGTTATAGCCCTCATGCGTCTTGGGATCGGCCATGGAGACGTCGGCGCGGTTCTCCAGCGACACGCCTTCAAACTTCGCGCAGGGCGCGATCCGATCGCCCGAGGGCGGCATCTCGACGACTCTCGTCGGCGGACAAATCTTGGTGAAGCTGTCACGGGCGTTTTTCGCAATTGAATCGCTGACGACGCGCGCCCGGCCAAGATCCGTGCCTAGGTCGTAGACCTTGCCGTTATGCGGCCGATGACACGCCGCGCAATTTTCATCAAAGAGCGCCGCGCCTTTTTTCGCGAGCGGGAGATCGACGGAGAAGGGATAGACCGGCGCCGACAGATCGCGCAGCAAATCCTCGCTGAAGGCGGCGATGCGAATGTCGGTGTCGGGCTCCAGCCCCAGCGTCAATTCGGCGGCGAGATTACGGAAGATCGGAATCGGAATATTGCCGTTCCATTGGCCGCCGCCGTCGATAAGCTGCGTGTGATCAGGGGACCAGCGCGCGAGACGCTTCTCCTGCTCCCAAACGGCCATGAAGTCGGTGATGCCGGGCGTCGGCGGCAGATTTGTCTTCGGATCGGGATTTTCGCCGCGCGCTTCGGCGGCGGCATAGGCCATCGCCGTGCTGACTCCGGTCGCGTCGGCCATTCCGCCGAAGCCCTGCGTCATCTGCTCCTCGAAGCCTTTGTAGTTCTTATAGACGAGATCGAGCAGCGAGACGAATTCGAGTCCGGCGCGCGCGAGATATTTGCCGACGATCGCGGGGGCGTCCTTCTTAAATAAATCGATCTGACGCGCCTCATAGGCGGCGTCGAACCTGCGGCCGGCGAATGTGTAATTCTTGTAGAAGTAATTCCTGTCCTGCGCATGAACCTTGTCAAGCGCCGCAAGGATCGCCTTCGTCGCCTGTTCGGTTTTCTCCTCGGGAGTCGTTGCGCCCGCGGTGATCTTCTTAATCGTGTTCCTGACCCTGACGCGATACTGAACGAGGTTGAATTGCGCGTTGACGCCGCCGTCGAGATAGCGGAAACCGCCATCATCGAGACGGACTCGACCGATATGGCAGGCGCCGCAACTCAGCGCCGCGTAATCGACGGCGCCATTAGGGTCATTGCGCGCCAAGCCCGTCCAGCCGAAGCCGCGCGCGATCGGGTAGGTCGGGTCGCGCTCGTCGATGAAGAGGCCGGCGACGTCGAGAAAATTATTCTCGCTTCCCCATTCTTCGGGCGCGAGCTTCGGCAAGAGCTTCAGGATAATGAACGGCGCGCCGTCCGTCATGCCAAAGGGAAAATCCGCAAACCACCGATAGGCGACCGGCTTGCGGCTGATATAGCCGTCGAGCGCATTCAAGCGCCTTTCTTGTTCTGCGCGCCACTCGCCCCCGGCAGGCGTTTGCGCCAAGGCCGGCGAATCGAAATAGGCGCGCGACGCCAACGCCATGCATGCGCCAAGCGCGATGCGCGCGAAGGCGCGCGTGAAATGCGTCACCATGGCCATTTTGGAAATCCCGTCGGCTCTTTGGGCTGGGACCGGAACTGCGAGGAGGCGATATAGACGTCGCGACGCAGCCGATTGATGCCGCCGATCGGCTGATGCGCAGTGAGTCCATGCCAGGGCGTAAAGGCCATGTGCTCGCATTCCGTCACCTGAAACGGATTGTCGAAATTTTGCGGGTCGATCTCAATCGTCGCGACATTCTGCGCCGGCGCCGTCGTCTCCGACCATTCGGCGGTCGCGTCTTCAATCGGCAATGAATCGTCGTTGCGCAGTTGCACTCTGAAATCGAAGACAGCGGGCTTGCCAATCGCGGGATCGAGGCTCTTCTTCATCGCCTCGCGCAGATAATTCGTGCCTGGATTTTCCGGAACAGGCGTCTTTTCTGCGCTTCTTGGCGCGACGCTGAATTTCGCTACCCTGTCGGGGCCATAGAGAAACGGCGCCGCGGAAAAATATGCGCCTTCGAGCGGATTGCCCAGACTGGTTTGCTTGATCTTCTTGACGACCGCCACCGTCTTCAATCGGGCCGGCGACAACGGCGGCGCAAAAAATGACGTGATGTCGTCGTGTTTGGCGAGCTGAATTTTCGTGACTTGCAAATATTCGGAAACGTTCGGGAAGGCGAATGCGGGAAGATTGATCAGGAGAAAGTCCTGCGTCTTCGCGCCGGGCTCGCTTAACAGCGTATCTCCTTCAATGCCGATCAGCTTGATCGCCATGCCGCGGCTGTCGGGACCGCTCTTGCCGAGATCAGGCGCGAGAAAGGGCGTGGCGTTGGAGAAGCGAATCCAGGCCGGATATTTCTTACCCGGCGTCGCGAAGACGCCAGCCCGGTAATTCTGAGGAATGTCGCTATTGACGGTGAATGTCGCTTTGACGCAACCATGATCCTTCGGATGCACGCCGCGCCGCGCCATGCCTTCCGGATAGCGCATCTGCAGAAGCTGCGTGGTGAGCGCGATGATTTGCGCAATCTGCTCGGCTTCGCCTTGAGGAATTTTCTCGAATTTCGTGAGCGGAGGCGTCGGCGTTCCCGTTCCTGCCGGTTCAGCGCGGGCTGCGTGGCGCGGGCTTGTTGAGGCCGCCAACAGCATGGCGGCCGCGACAGACGCGCTCCGTCTTGTATTCATGTTTCCCTCCCCTCGAAAAATCTCTTTCTTACTGCGCAGTCAAACAGAGTAGGCGCGAAGAATGATGTCGCAGGCCCGGCCGCTTCCTTTCCAAGAAGCCCAATTTGGTCGGCGCGCTCAAGCGCGGCGAGAAGTGGAGCGGTGTGAGAGCCGCTCACGGCGAAGCTCGCTGCATGAGTTTTGTTAAAGACATTGTCCGCTCCCACCCGAATAGACGAAATTAGCCTCCTTTAAATTCAGCGAACTGACAAAGGCGCACTCTGAGCTCGCTGTCACTGGGGAACGCCGAGAACTCGTTAAGGTTCCGCCGAACAATCGCATTTCGCAGCGCGAGAGTCCGGTTCCATGCATCGCGCCGGCGCCGTGACGCTCACCCTTTAGGACGCTCCCTTATTAGGCGCGAGGCGGGGCTCAGCCGGTTGCGCCTATCCTTCGCGCTATTATAGTAGCCCTTGGATATCGCAAGGCGCGCCGAATTGCGCGTCCTCTCCTGCGATCAGCGCGGCGCTGTTCGGCGTTGGTTCTTGCGTGAGCGCGTCCGCAACGGCGCAGATGTCATCGAACGGTCGTGAAAAGCGGGCTTCGATGCGCGCCAGACAATGTGCTCGATGATCCTGGCCAAAACGGACTCAGATAACGCTCCCATAAATTCGCGTCGCTTTGGCGTCGAGGCTCGGGCGCAATTCAGCGCTGAGCTTATTCACGACGCTTGTCCCGGCCGCACGCGGATCCGGCATATGGGGCTTCGCGGCCGCGCAGTGCTCGCGCGGGCCGTCGAGGAGCGACTTCGACGCTTGCCGGGCGTCCTCCACGTTCGCTCCAGCGAATTGACCGGTTCGACTCTCATAGAATTTCAGCAGCCGCTCACGAGCGCGCGGCTGATCCAGGCGCTCGAAGCGATCATTGCTGAAGAGCCGGCGTGGGAGGCGGGCGAAGGCTCGCGAGCGCCCGAACACGCCGCTCACGCCGAGACGATCGACGCGCTCGCTGCACAGTTGGAAGCGGACGTCGCTCGAGGCCTAACGACGGAGGAAGCGGCGGCAAGATTGGAGAAGTGGGGGCGCAACGAATTGCGCCGCGCAGAGCCGCGCTCGGCTGTGAGCATTTTTGCCGAACAGATGACCAGTCTGCCCGTCGCCTTGCTCGCGGCATCGGCGGTGGTGTCGCTGGCGACCGGCGGCGTCGCTGACGCGGTCATGATCGCCGCCGTAGTGCTCGTCAACGCCGGCATCGCCACGGCCACAGAGCGCCAGGCGGACCGCACGATTTCAAGCCTTTCCGGCGAGGAACTGTCGGACGCCGCCATAGTCCGCGATGGCGTGCGACTAAGGATCGATTCGCGCGATCTCGCGCCGGGCGACCTCTTGTTGATCGAGCGCGGCGCCTTCATTGCGGCCGACGCGCGCCTGATCGCTAGCGACGATTTGACCGTGAATGAATCGCCGCTGACCGGCGAGGCTCAACCGGCGACCAAAGACGCAAGACTCGTTTTGTCGCCGGATACCGGAGTTTCCGATCGTCGCAATATGGTGTTTCGCGGCACGGCGGCGACCGGCGGATCCGGCGTCGCCATCGTCACCGCGGTCGGGGCGCATACGGAGATTGGCCGCGTGCAGCAATTGCTCGGCGCGCTGCGGCCGCCCGAAACTCCCATACAGCGCGAACTCGGCGAGGTTGAGCGCGAACTCGTCATCGTCAACGGCCTCATTTGCGCGAGCGTCTTCCTTCTCGGCATGATCCGCGGACACGGACTTATCCCCACCTTGCGCAGCGCGATCTCGCTTGCGGTCGCCGCCATTCCCGAGGGACTGCCTGCTGTCGCGACCACCACCCTCGCATTGGGCGTGCAGGACATGCGCAAGCGCAAGGTGCTGGTGCGCAAGATCGACGCCGTGGAGACGCTCGGGGCGATCGAAGCGATCGGGCTCGACAAGACTGGCACGCTCACCGAAAATCGCATGGCGACGGTCCGCGTTCACGCGGATGGCGCGGCCTTCGAGTTGCTGCACGGCGGCCTCTTGCGCGACGGCGCCGATGCGCCCGCCGCAACTGTCGCCCTCGCGCGCAGACTGTTCGAAGTGGCGACGCTCTGCAGCGACGCCGGCGTAAGGCCCGCGTCGAAAGGTTTTGAGATTGACGGCACGCCGACAGAAACTGCGCTGATCGAAGCGGGCGTGGCGATGGGAGTCGATCCCATAGCTCTGCGTCGGTCCGCCTCTACGGTGACACGCGTGGCGCGCGGCGAAGGCCGCAAGCGCATGAGCACGCTCCACGAACAAAGCGACGGCGCGCGCATTCTTTGCGTCAAAGGCGATCCGGTCGAAGTGCTGGCGCGCTGCGCGACGCGCGGAACCGCCAATGGCGTCGCGCCGCTCGATGATGCGGCGCGCAGAGCCATTCTCAAGGCCAATGAGCGCATGGCCGGCGACGCGCTGCGCGTCCTCGGGGTCGCGATCGGCGCAGCCGGCGGGGATCCCCGTGACGAGCAGGATCTCATGTGGCTCGGCCTCGCCGGCATGGCGAATCCTATTCGGCCGAGCGTCGCCCCGGCGCTCAAACAGCTGCATCGCGCCGGCGTGCGCACGGTGATGATCACCGGCGATCAGAGCGCGACGGCTTTCGCGATCGCGCGGCGACTTGATCTCAATGACGGCGGTGAATTGCGCGTGCTTGAAGCCGGCCAAATGGCGAAAATGCAGCCTGAGATGCTCGAGGCGTTGGCGAGACAGCCGCATGTCTTCGCGCGCGTCAGCCCCGTTGACAAGCTCAACATCGTCAAGGCGCTGCAAGGGCACGGCCATATCGTCGCGATGACCGGCGACGGCATTAACGACGGTCCCGCGTTGCGCGCCGCGGACGTCGGGATCGCCATGGGCGGGGAAGGGGCCGACGTCGCCCGTCAGGTTGCCGACATCGTGCTTGCAACCGACGACATGGACGGCGTCATCGAGGCCATAAGACTCGGCCGCGCCACTTACGCCAATATCCGCAAGGTGCTGCGTTATCTTGTCTCGACCAACGCGTCCGAGACGATCGTTATGCTCGGCGCGGCGCTTGTCGGCGGCGAGCCTTTGACGCCCACGCAGTTGCTCTGGCTCAATCTGGCGACCGACGCGCTGCCGGCGATTGCGCTCGGAGTCGAGCCGCCGGAGCCCAACGTGCTCGATAAGCCGCCGCATGATCCGAAGGCGCCGATTCTCGCAGCCTCCGATTTTCGGCGTATCCTCCGCGAGGGATCGGTTATGGGCATTACAGCGCTCATCGGCTATTTCAGTGTCGGCGGCGGCGCAGGCGGCGTGCGCGCCAACACCGTCACCTTCCATGGCTTGACCTGCGGCCAGCTGCTCCACAGCCTGTCCAGCCGATCCGAGTTACGGGGGTTGAGTTCGGAGATCGGCAGGCCTCCCAATGCGATGCTCTATGGGGGCGTCGGGACGACCCTCCTGTTGCAGGCGGGCGTGCAGCTTTTTCCATTGACCCGACGCCTTCTTGGCCTATCGCCGCTCGGCGCCGGCGATCTCTTGCGGATCGGCGCAATAGCGCTCGGCAGTTCGCTCGCTAACGATATCATCGGCAGAATTGCGAATCGCGAAGAGGCGCCGCCGTGCGCCAGCGGAGAAAGCCATGTCTCCTGACATGATCTTCACGTCGGAGTCGGTGACGCCGGGCCATCCCGACAAGCTTTGCGACCAGATCAGCGACGCAGCCATCGATGCGCTGCTGCGCGAAGACGAGCGCGCGCGGGCGGCCGTGGAATGCGCTCTGGCGACGGGCGTCGTATTTCTCGCCGCGCGCTACGCGGCCGACGCGCTCGTCGATTTGCCGGCGCTCGCGCGCACGGTGATGCAAGACGCCGGCTATGCCGCCGGGAGCTTCGACGCGCGAAATTGTTCGATCCTGACGAGCTTCGTCGAGTTGCCGCTCGAGGCGCGCGAACCGCCGCTCGCGGAGCTCGAAAACGACGAGGCGGTCGGAAGGCGCGTCGCGCATGAGCAAGCCAATGTTTTTGGCTACGCCTGCCGCGATACGCCTGAATTCATGCCGGCGCCGATCAGCCTCGCGCATAGGGTCGCGCGCGCCCTCGACGCCGCTCGGCGTAACGGATTCTCTTCGCTCTCGCCCGACGCCAAGACGCAAGTGTCCATCGAGTTTTGCGGCGGTCGTCCCAGGCGCATTCACGGCGTGTCGCTGACCGTGGCGTTCGACGGCGCCGCGATGAATAACGACAAATTCGAACGGTTGCGGACGATCGCGCTTGATGCGCTTTCTGTGGACGGCATGAAGCCGGACGCTCAAACCAGGGTTCAAGTCAACGCCGGCGAACCGTTCGAAATTGGCGGACCGGCCCGTCACGCCGGGCTAACCGGGCGCAAGAACGGGATCGACTCCTATGGCGAGATCGCGCGCCAGAGCGGCTCGGCGCTTTCGGGCAAGGACCCTTCGCGCATCGAACGCGCCGGCGCTTACGCCGCGCGACACGCCGCAAAAAACATTGTCGCGGCGGGCCTCGCCGAGCGCTGCGAAGTTCACTTGGCTTATGCGGCGGGGCAGGCGCAGCCGCTCAGCCTCTCGGTCGAGACTTTTGGCTCCGGCCGTGTCGCCGATGATAAACTCGCCAGGAAGCTCGGAAAGCTTCTGGATTTCCGTCCTGCTGCGATCGTCCGTCGCTTCGGCTTGCGCACCGCGCCTCGAGAGTCCGGCGCGAGAGGCTTTTATCTTCCGCTCGCGACCTATGGACATTTCGGCCGAGCCGATCTCGACCTTCCGTGGGAACGGATCGACGTCGCCGACGCGCTTAAGAGCTAGGCCTACTCGCCATTGTCGCCGTCGCCATCCAGCGACCAGACGCCGCCCAGGCGGCTCGCATACCAAAGCAGGGTGATCGCTGGCGGCCAAACGCGTTCCTTCGACATTTGCCAGAGCGCCGCCGCGAAGAGCGCGAGCGCCGCGACGATCTGTGGGTCGATCGAGATTTCCGCCGCCTCGCGCGGGGCTTGAGGCGCTTCGCCGACGACAAAGAGACGCGCATCCTGCGCCGCGGCGCCGATGCGCGCCAAGGGACCGCTGTGCTGGATGAGAACGCTGCCCGTCATCGGCGCCACCTCGACCGCGCGAACGCCGGCGATCGCCGAAAGCGCCTTGGAGACTGAAGCGAAGTAAGCGGCGTCGCCGCGGCGGTCGGCAATGCGCAGCCGCGCCCGGCCCGGCATTGCGTGGGCCACCTGCGCCAATGGCAGAATTGCGTCGTTCATTTTTACGCGCTCTCGCCTGCGGCCCGGGACGCGGAGGCTTCGTTCGTCGCCGCTCCACTTTCGGACCTTGAAGTCGCTTCAGACTTCGTTTCGTGCTTCGCTTGTGCAGCCTTCGCCTGAGCGGCGGCCATCGCCGCGGCGAAAATATCGGCCGCGGCCTCGGCCTTCGCTTCGGCGAAGAGATCCTCCGCGGCTTCGGCGAGTTCGGCGCCTTGAACGCGCGCTTCGTGATAGGCCATCATCGCGGCTTTCACCGCCGCTTTGGTGACTGGGCGCAGGCGCTGCGTTCCCTGGCGGTTGAGGAGCAAAACGGCGGCGGCGCCTGTCAAAGCGCCCAACGCAAATCCAAAAGGTTTCATCAATTTGACTCCGGTCCGACCTCGCTCCAGGCTCCGCGCCACGACGCCGAAGCGGCGACGCGGCCGCGCTATTATGCAACAATTGACGCATTTGCGAAAAGGCGCAAAGCGAGGCGGAAGCGTCACATCATTGTAATATGGCGCATCCTATGAGCTTCGGGGCCGCGCGAAGCATTCACAGCCGGCAGCCGCTCGGCTGTCTCAGACGACATCGTAATCCATGACCGCAATGTCCCCTATCCTGACGACTGCCGACGCGCCGCCGGCAAACCAAAATGGCCAAGCGTTGCAGCGCTATCTCGTGACGTCCGTTCCTGTGGCCGGATGGTGGGAGAGGGCTGGCGAAGCGCGGGCGCGGTTCATCGGGCAACGATTTGAGGACGCCTCGCATGTTTTCGTGCTTTGCGAAGACAGTCGCCTCGTCGGGGTCGTCGCCATACGGGATCTTCTTGGCGCGGCCGAAGCGACGTCGGTGCAGGACATCGCACGAGCGGCTGAGCCCTATAGCGTTTCCCTTGACGTCGATCGCGAAGATGCGGCGAGCGTCGCCATTCGCTCAGGGCTTTCGATATTAGCGGTCTGCGATGCGGAGGGAAGATTTCTCGGCGCCGTGCCGGCGCGCGCGTTAATGACGATCTTGCGTGACGAGCACATCGAGGATCTGCATCATATGGCGGGCATTCTCGGCAAGTCAGAGGCCGCAAAAGACGCCCTGACGGCGGCGCCGCATCGGCGCGCGTTTTATCGATTGCCCTGGCTGCTCGTCGGCATGACGGGCAGCGCGGCGGCGACCGCGATGATGTCGCGCTTCGAAGCCGCGCTGAGCGCTCATATCGCAGTTGCGTTCTTCATCCCGGCAATCGTCTATCTCGCCGACTCAGTCGGCACGCAATCGGAAGTCGTTGTGGTCCGAGGGTTGTCCCTGACCGATTCGGCTCTGCTGCCGCTCTTCGCTGGGGAGCTCGGCACCGGCGCGCTGCTCGGCTCGATGCTCGGCTGTCTCGCCTTCCCAATTGTCTGGTTTTTCTTTTCAAGCGTCGGCCTCGCCGCCACCGTCGGGATATCGTTGGCGGTGGCGAGCACGATTGCGACGGCGTTCGGATTTCTGATGCCCTGGATGTTCGCGAGGCTCGGCTATGACGCAGCGCTCGGCTCCGGCCCGGTCGCCACCGTGGTGCAGGACACGTTTTCGCTCATGACCTATTTCGTCGTCGCCTCTTGGCTCGTGTTTTGAGCCGCGCCCGTCAGTCGCGGCGCCTGAAGGCCGCGACGCCGCAAGGTTCGAGGCGGTAGTCGCCCAGCAGAAGAGTTTCTTCGCCGACGAGCGCCGAAATATCCATGGTCTCGGAGCCGTAATTGAAGATGTAGCGCATCGCGCCATTGTCGCGGACGCGGATATCCTCCGGAAGATCGAGCGTCGGTATCTGTGCGACATGAAAAACGCGACGCAGGACGCTGTTCAGCAATTCTTCGTCGGGCCAGCCGGCAAGGTAGAAAACGTTGTCATATCGCGCGAGCGCAGTTTCGCCGTCATCCGATGTGAACTCGCGCTCGACGTTCCCGCCGAGAGCCAAAAATTCGCGCCACCGCACAAAAGCGCCATGTCCCGAAACCGGAACCCGTATGCCGGGCCGAAGGCTCTCCACTCGTCTAACGCCAATATCGATGAGGCTTCGTAGAACCCCAAGAGGAAGATCAGCGGGTATTTGAAAGTCGGCGGTCTTCGATCCGGCGCGCGGACCGAGCAGTATCGTCGCGCCGCTTTTCGCCAGCGCCTCCTTGAAATTCTGAGAGGGCGCAAAGAGCGCGGGGACCATGATCAGCCAACGCTCGGCGACCGCCGCCGCTGTCGGCGGAACGACGTCGACGGAAAGGCCCGCGCGACGCAAGCCGCGGTAGATCGCCAGGACAAGGTCGAAGTAGCAAAAGTCCTGACCTTGCGGCTGAATGCGCCACGCCCAGGCGCTTTCATAGTCGAAGATCAGCGCGACGGGCGCGCGGACCGTTTCGACGCGCGCATCGAGCGTGGCGAGCTCTTTCGAGATGCGGGCGACGGCATGATAGGCCTCGTTCGGCTCGGCGTTCGGCAGCAGCAATCCTTCATGCATCTGTTCTTGTGCGAAGGGCGCCTGCCGCCAGCGGAAATAGCTGACCGCCTCCGCGCCGGCCGCGAAGGCCTCGAAAGTCCAGAGCCGCACCGCGCCTTCAGCGGGAGCCGGATTCCACGGCGCCCAATTCACCGGACCCGGCTGCTGCTCCATCACCTGCCATCTGCCGCGTCCGCAGGCGCGATAGAGGTCGTGATGAAAGGCCTGAAAGTCGGGGTCGCCGACGCGCATGTAACGCAGCTTGAAGCCGTCGTCGTGTGAAGAGCGTTCGAGAAAGCCGAGCGGGTAGCTGTCCCAGGCGGCGACATCGAGGTCATCCGACAGCGCATAATGATCGAAGTCGACGAATGACCCCACGAAATTGTGGAGGATCGTCGCGCCCGGCGAATGACGTCGAATGATTTCTGTTTGGCGCCGATTGAAGGCGACGACCTGATTCGACGAGAATCGCTGGAAATCCATTAGATGCGACGGATTGGCCTCGGTGACGGTCAGATTCGGCAGCTCGATCGCGTCGAAGCTTCGATATTCCATCGACCAGAAAACATTGCCCCAGGCTTTGTTCAGCGTGTCGATGGAGCGATATTTGGTCTCGCACCATTTGCGAAACGCGCGTAGCGCCGCCGGCGAATAGCTCAGCACGGTGTCATGGCAACCATATTCATTGTCGGTCTGCCACGCGGCGATGGCGGGATGCGCGCCGAAAGTACGCGCCAGACGCTCGACGATGCGGTCGCATTCTTGAGCATAGCCTTCGTGGCTGAAACAATAATGTCGGCGCGAACCGAATTTGCGCGGCCTGCCATCGGCGTCGAGCGGGGCCATATCCGGCATCTTGTCGACAAGCCATTTGGGCGGCGTCGCCGTTGGCGTCCCAAGCACGACCTTGAGGCCGGCGCGGTCGAGCGCATCGACGGCGCGGCCCAGCCATTCGAAACGATATTCGCCTTCGTTCGGCTCCAGGCGCGACCAGGCGAATTCGCCGATGCGGACAAAGGAAAGGCCAAGTCCTTTCATCAGCTCGGCGTCTTCGCGCCAGCGTGACTCCGGCCAATGTTCCGGATAGTAGCAGATGCCTAGGCGTTGACGTGTCATGCGCCGACGATCATTTGATTTCCTATCCCGCGATGCGGCGTCGCCTTGACGGTTTGATGACAATGGGACTGTGGCTGGAATGGAGTCGAGGATCGAGCAAGATCTGATTGCCGCCTTCCGCCAGAATTTCGAGCGCGAGCCGCGTCTTTTTCGGGCGCCAGGCCGCATTAATCTCATTGGCGAACATACCGACTATAACGACGGCTTTGTCATGCCCGCGGCGCTGGACCTCTCGATTTGGGCCGCGATTGCAGCGCGGCCTGACCGCCGACTGCGCATACGTTCGTTGATCATGAACGAAGTCGTCGAATTCGATCTGGACGAGCCGGACGCAAGGCCGCGCGGCGACTGGACCGATTATATCCGCGGCGTCGCGATCTTTCTTCAGCAGGCCGGCTATGAGCTCAGCGGCGCCGATCTCGTCCTCGACGGAAATCTCCCTATCGGAGCAGGACTCTCGGCCTCGGCGGCGTTCGAAGTCTCAGCGGGCTTCGCGCTTTTGGCGAATTCCGGCGTCCCGATCGATCGAGTCGAACTCGCCAAGATCTGCCAGCGCGCCGAAAACCAATTTGTCGGCGTCCGCTGCGGCATTATGGATCAGTACGTATCGTGCTGCGCCGTCGCAGGGAGCGCCCTGTTGCTTGACTGCCGCAGCCTCGCTGCGCGGAAAGTGGCGATCGATCCAGAGGCGCGTCTTGTCCTTTGCGACACCATGGCGCGCCATCAGCTCGCGAGCGATGAATATAATTTGCGTCGCGCGGACTGTGAGCGCGCGGTCGCGGTGCTGTCGGCGCGGATCGACGGGATATCAGCGTTGCGAGACATCACCTTTCCCCAATTGATGCGACACGCCGATTCGCTCCCCGAACTCGTCTTTCGTCGCGCGCGTCACGTCGTCGGCGAGATTGATCGAACGCTGCGCGCCGCCGCGGCGCTGGACGCGGGAGACATCAAGGAATGCGGGCGACTCATGAATCTTTCGCATGAAAGCTTGCGAGACGATTATGAGGTAAGCTGTTCCGAACTCGACCTGATGGTCGATATTGCGCGCAGCATCCCTGGAGTGTATGGCGCGCGAATGATGGGCGGCGGTTTTGGCGGCTGCACCATCAATCTTGTTGAAGGGAAGCGCGCCGAAGCTTTCGCGCAGGCCATGGCCGAGAGATATCGAACGACGACCGGCGTGACGCCGTCCATCATCACCTGCGTCCCCGGTCCCGGCGCAGGCCCAGCCCGCCTATAGGAGCGGCGCGTGTCCTTGCTGAGCAGCGCTTCGCATCGCCGACTCAATCAGCTTACTGGCGAGTGGGTTCTTGTCTCGCCGCATCGGACGAACCGTCCCTGGCAGGGCCAGGTCGAGAAGGATCGTGTTGCGGATCGGCCCCAATACGATCCATCCTGCTATCTGTGTCCCGGAAACGAACGGGCGAATGGCGAACGAAATCCGCCCTATAAGGGCGTTTTCGCTTTTGATAATGACTTCGCTGCGCTCACGCCGCAGGCGTCAGTCGAGGAATTTTCGGAACACGGACTGCTTGTCGCCGAAGGGGAGCCCGGCCGATGTCGCGTGCTGTGCTTTTCGGAACGCCATGATCTGACCTTGCCGCGCATGAGCGTTCCAGAGATCGTTCCCGTCATCGACGCATGGCGCGACGAAACGATGCGCCTCGGCGCTCTCGACATGATCAACTACGTGCAAATTTTCGAAAATCGCGGCGCAGCGATGGGCGCGAGCAATCCGCATCCGCACTGTCAAATCTGGGCGACGCACAGCATACCGAATGAGGCCGCTAAAGAATCCGAGCGGCAGAGCGCATATCAGGCGCAAAACGGCTCCTGTCTTCTATGCGATTATCTGGCGCTCGAACAAAAGCTCGAGGATCGGATTGTTTGTCGCAACGATCATTTCGTTGCGCTCGTTCCCTTCTGGGCGATCTGGCCGTTCGAAACGATAGTGCTCGCAACAAGGCATATCGGGTCTTTTGACAATCTTATCGGAGAAGAGGCGAGAGCGCTCGCCGACATTCTCCGGCGCCTGACCATTCGCTACGACAATCTGTTTGAAACTGACTTTCCCTATTCGATGGGATTTCACCAGCGTCCCACGGACGGCGCGCCCCACGCCAGCTGGCATTTTCACGCGCATTTCTATCCGCCGCTGCTGCGTTCGGCGAGCGTTCGCAAATTTATGGTGGGTTTCGAAATGCTTGGCGAACCCCAGCGCGACATCGCGCCGGAAGCGGCGGCGGCGCGCCTTCGTGAAGTTTCCGAAACCCATTACCTCGATCAGGCGACTCGGTGAGCGGGCGTTCACATAGATTTGGATACGATTGATCGTCTCGGCGCCGCTGCGCCTTAAGTCGCGCCGGAGAGCCGATCAGCTCCGCAGTGGCGTTTGCACTTGATATCGGCCGCGCTCGATACAGGTATCGCCTTGGCCGCGCCGCCCTTGAAGCGTAGCGGTCAAGCGTTAACAGCAAAGAGCCGATCTATGAGCAAGCTGATTTTCATTCTTGCGGCCTTCATTGGCCTCGCCGCACTCAGTCCTGCCGACGCCCTCGCCGCGAGGGATAAGCAGCGCGCGGCTTGCGAACGCGATTCCCACAAGTTCTGCGCCGCGGAAGAGCCCGATGCGATCGCCGTCGAAAAATGTCTGCGCGCGCATATGGACGAGCTTTCAAAAGCATGCAAACGCCAGTTCAGGGCGAAGGGCCGCTGATCCGGCGCTCCGTCTAGGCGCGCAATTAACGCCCTTCCGCGCGCGTCGGCGACTCGTCGGCGCTCTACTTTATTGCGGCGCTTTCTCCGCCTGACTAAAGTGCCGGGCGATGAACACGCTCTTAAGAGGCGTCAGGACGTCCGTCGCGTTGCGCGTCGTCGGCGCGCTGGCTTTATTCGCCTGCGCCGCTTCGGCGCGCGCGGCGCCCTGCGGATCGTCGGCGTCGGGCTTCAGCCAATGGCTGGAGGACGTCAAACGGGAGGCCCGAGCAGATGGTCTCTCGCAGCGGACGCTCGACGCCGCATTAGCGGACGTAGCCTATGATCATGCGGTGATCGGCCGTGACCGGGGACAGCGGATTTTTCGCCTAAGCTTTGAGAAATTCTCGAGTCGCTTGGTGACGCCGAGCCGTTTGAGCAAGGGCCGAGCCCTGCTTCAGCGCCACGCGACGCTGTTGCGACAGATCGAGGCGCGCTATGGCGTGCCCGGATCGGTGCTCGTGGCGATCTGGGGACTGGAAACCGGCTTTGGCTTCGACAATGGGCGCTTCAAGACCATGCAGGCGCTTGCGACGCTCGCCTATGATTGCCGGCGCTCGGAGCAATTTAGGGAAGAGCTCAACGATGCGCTGAAGATCGTCGAGCGCGGCGATATGTACCCCACGCAGATGCGCGGCGACTGGGCCGGCGAAATCGGTCAGACTCAGTTCATGCCGTCGTCCTATCTCAAATATGGCGTCGATTTTGACGGCGACGGCAGGCGCGATCTCATACGATCTACGGCGGACGCGCTCGCGTCGACGGCGAATTTCCTTAAAGGCAAGGGCTGGCGCACAGGCTCGGGCTGGAACGAAGGCGAGCCGAACTTCGCGGTTTTCCTTGAGTGGAATCAGGCGCGCGTTTACGCGAAGACCATCGCCTTGATGGCGACGAAACTCGATGGCGCGCAATGAGCGGCGCTGTGGTTTAAGAATGCCTGACCCGCGAGATGGCGTTGACGCCCCGAGGCGGGCGCATGGGATTGGATGGCGCGGACAGCCTCACGGCGTGGCATGATCGCGTGACGGCGCAGCGGCTGGCGCAAAAGGGTCTTGGCCCGCAACGCCTGTTCGAGACGCAGTAGAGGCCGCAGGAATGGATTCCCGCAAGACGATGATGTTCGGCGACAATGCCGACGACTATCGCGCCTTTCGCCCGCATTATCCCGACGCGCTTTTCGCGTGGCTTGCGCGCGTCGCCAAGCAGGACCGTCTCGCCTGGGATTGTGGCGCCGGCAGCGGGCAGGCGGCGGTCGGCCTCTCGCGCCATTTCGCACGTGTGCTCGCGACGGATCCTGATACGCGTCAACTGGCGCTCGCGCCGAAGGCGGCGAACGTCGACTATCGTATTGCGCGGGCGGAAGACGATCTCGGACTGCGCCAAGAGGTCGATCTTATCGCCTGCGCCTGTTCGATCCACTGGTTCGACCTGCCAAGATTTTATGAAAACGCGCGACGCGCCTTGCCGCCCGAAGGGATCATCGCGGCATGGACCTATGACTGGCCATCGACGCACGTCGCGCCGATCGACCAGATCCTGCGCAGGCTCAAGGAGGATATTCTCGGCCCCTTTTGGGCGGAGAACTCATCGCTCTATTTCAATCGCTACGAAACGCTGTCGTTTCCGTTCAAGGAGATCGAAAGCCCGCTGTTTCATACGACGATCGCGCGATCGAAAAGCGATCTCGTCAGCTTTCTCAAAACCTGGTCGGCGGTCGAGAAATACAGGCTGCGCCATGACAGCGATCCGCTGGCGCTTATCGATCAGGAGCTCCAGGACGCGTGGCGCGCGCATCCGCCGAAACTGCCTTTGTCTGTCCCACTCTACATGCGCTGCGGCGTCAACACGCCGTAAACTTAAGTATTGGCGCAAGGCCGCGCCCGCTGTTCTACGTGTCGCCAGCAGTTTTCCCTAATTTCGCCTGTTTTGCGGCGACGATGGAAGTCGTCGCGTTGAGCCGATGCCGTGTGTCTCCCCGAGGGATCGTTCAGCAAAGGACTGCAACATGCTTGAGGCCGGTAAAGTTTACAAAGTCACGACTCTCGTGAATTGCGAAGGGGCCTGGGACGAAGAGAGCGACTTTTGGACCGTTATGGCGGTCGAGGGCACCTGCGCGAAGTTGACCAACGACGACTGCGAAAGCAGGATCGTCGATACGGCGTCCTGGAATTTTGTGAAAGCTGAAGTGATCGAATAACTTAGTATGCCGCCGCAGGGCTGAGCGTTTCGCCGCCGACCGGCCGGCTGCAAGGGCAGAGGGCGCCAGTCTGCAGCGCGTCGAGCACGCGCAGCGTATCCTCCGGCGCGCGGCCGACGTCGAGATTTGTCGCATAGACATGTTGAATGACGTTGTCGGGATCGACAACGAAGGTGGCGCGATAGGCGACGCCTGAAGGCGCGCGCACGCCCAAGCCATCGACCAGATCGCCCTTGGGATCAGCAAACTGCCAGATCGGCAAATTCTTTAGGTCGCTATGTCCGCGACGCCAGGCAAGCTTCACGAATTCATTGTCCGTTGAGCCGCCGAGGACGATGGCCTGGCGCGTCGCGAAGTCTTTCGATAATCGCGCGAAGGCGGCGATTTCCGTCGGGCAAACGAAGGTGAAATCCTTCGGGTAGAAAAAGATCACCTTCCACAGTCCGTGAAAACTCGTCTCGCTGAGTGTTTCGAAGGCTGATTCTCCGTTCTCTTCGATCTCGTTAAATCCCGGCTTTACGCCGATAATCGAAAAACGTGGCAGGCTGTCGCCAATTCCCAACATGTCGTTCATTCTCCTGGAAAGAGCCAATCGGCGCGCTACTGGGGATTGCTTCTAGATACGGTTGCGTCAAATTCCTCGAGCCGCGAGGCGCAACGCGGTCCGAAACTTCCGCTCGTCGCGCCATAAAGTTCTGCGCGTCGCCAGTCGATGAAGCGCTCTTCCGTCTCCCACATGGTGACCGAGAAATAGAGCACATGCGGGCCGATCTCCTTTCCCTTATGGAAGCGGAATCCGATCAGACCCGCCGCTTCGCGCAGCCGGACGCTCGTCTCTCTCCAAGCCGTTTCGAATGTTTCTTCGCAGCCCTTGACGACCTTGAATTGATTCGACGCCATGAACATCGCGCGTTCCTCTTTCCTGTTCGCGGGTCTTTAATGCGTCTGCTGCGCGAGCTGCGCCCGACGCGAAAATGCGACGAATGCGGCGAACTCGTCGCATCTTTTGCGCATGCATTCGTCCGGGCAGGAAAGCGCATAGTGACTGCGGAGCGCCGCTAGTCCGTAACCGGCGAGTTCGATTTCATCGATCGAGGTTCGAACCGAATTTTGGTTCATCGCTTCGGCGAGTATCGAATCAATGCGATTTTTCTCGAGCGCCAGATCGCACATGGTTCTCTCCTTGGGACCGGAACGCAGCGCGTCGCGAATCCTTTTGCTTAAGGTCGAGCGTTGAGCTCGAAGGCGCGGACTTCCCCATGTCGAAAATGTATCAACGCCGCGTGCATGACTGAAAGATTTAACAAGCTATTCTTTGCGTCAATACCATCAAGCCTTTATCGGAAATCTTTCAGAAATCGTGTTTCTAAATATTCTTATTTGAAAGAGCAGAGAGACATAAGTTTTGCGACTCTGGGTCCGGGCCCGGCCGGCTTTCACGTTCCAGCGCTAGGCCATCGTTCTGGCGCAAATCTAGGTTCATTCGGCGAAGGCTCGGCCTTAGCGCCGATGCCGCAAGACGACGAACAAGGGAACGAAAATGAACAGCATCGCCATGGCCCCCCGGGTCAAGAAAGCCCTCGTCTTCGCGACGCTTCTGACGGCCTCCGTGCCGCTTTATGGTTGCTATACGCCAGGCGAACGCGCTGTCGGCGGCGGCATCATCGGCGGTCTGGGCGGCGCCGGCATTGGCGCGCTCGCGTCGGGCGGCCTCGCGGGGCCGACGCTCGCCTCGGCGGCGGTCGGCGCAGCGGGCGGCGCGATCATTGGCGCCGCGACGGCGCCGCGCCCATATTACCGACGTCGCTACTACTACTGACACGGAGCGTTCTCGGCCATGTGCGGGCGCTTTACGCAGCGCCTCTCCTGGGAGGAGCTCCAGCGGCTTGCCGACCTCATCGGCCAGCCGCTTGACCGCATAGGCGCTGGCGAACTACCCGAGTTCGAAGGTCGTCACTCCGTAGCAACGGTCGAGCCGACCCGGCGGGGTTCCTCGCGTATACATGCGCGCCGTGTCGAATACGGGCGTCATCCCGCGCCGTTTCACTAATTCAATCGCTGCAGGATTTGCTTCGGGCGCGTCGAGAAAGATGGGCGCGCCCGGCGCTTGCGCGCATAGGCCCTGAAACAGCGTGTCGGCGGCTTTGGGATCGTCTGCGAAGAGCGGCCCGATCTTGTAGCCCTCGCGGCAAGCGCGCAGCACGCCATAGCCGGCAAGTTTTTGTCGCCTTAAAACGGCGAGCGACGCGCTGCGCGGCTGAGCGATCCAGCACGAAAGAAATGTCGCGCGCGAAGTCGGAAAGACAGTTGCATCGTAATGCGCGATTTCGTCGAAAGGCACAGAGGCCAGTTCCGTAACGTCGAAGGGCGACTCGCCGCCGCCAATGCATCGGTGGCGAATAACTCGATAGGCGAATTTGAAGCCGTATCTCCTGTAAGTTTTTTGCATCGCGATCGCGGCGTCGAGCCCGACATTACGCGTCTGCACATGCTGCAGGGCGACGTTTAAGAGCTGAAGGCCGACTCCCTGGCCACGATAGGGCGGGCGAACGATGAAAAGCCCGACGTAACCAAAAGTCTCATCATAGGCGACGGCGCAAATGCAGCCCAAGGGTTCACCCGCGCGCTCGGCAAGAAAGATTCCATCAGGGTCGATGGCGTAAAAGCTTTCGGCGTCATAAAGGCCAGGATTCCAGCCTTCAGCCGCAGCCCAATCGAGCGCGAGATCAAGCTCGTCTCTGGACATTCGGCGAACGACGACGTTTTCCAAGGTCATGCGAGGCTTTTGGCGCGAGTCATTGCATGACGCAACCTCGGCATGACGCAACCTCGGCGCCCAGCGGTTAAGGCCCGTCTTCGAGAAGCTCGGTGATCGAACCATTTGCGTGCAGCCGTCGGATCGCCTCGGCGACGAGGCCGACGATGCTGATCAGCGTCAACCGGTCGCCAAGCGCGGTCGCGATAGCGGATTGCAGCGGCACGGAATCGGTGATGATCAGTTGGTCGATCGGCGCATTCGCGAGCACGGACGCCGCCTTTTCGGAAAAGACGCCGTGAGTCGCCGCGGCCCAAACGCGCGCCGCGCCATTCGCGCGGCATGCCGCAGCGGTGCGCGCCACCGTGCCGCCGCCGGCGATGAGATCGTCGATGATGATCGCGATGCGGTCCTTGACGTCGCCGGCGAAAATGTCGCCGACGACGCGGCCCTCGCTGCGATATTTGTCCATGAACGCTTTGGCGACAGGGCGCTTCAGCATGCGTTCGAGCCGCAGCCGAAACAGTTCCGCGCGTTTTTCGCCGCCAAGGTCTGGAGAAACCACGGCGACGGGCGAATCCCCGATATCGGCGACGACGTGACGCGCGAAGAGCGCCTGGGCGTCGAGGTGAACCGTCTCGCAGCGAAAGGCGTTCTGAAAGGCGGCGATGTTGTGCACATCGATGCAGACCAGACGGTTTGTTCCAAGCGCTTCGAACAGCTGCGCGACGTAACGCGTGGTGACGGGATCGCGGGGCTTCGTGCGCCGATCTTTCCGTGAGAAGCACAGGTAAGGCGTCACGGCTGTGACGCGCGCGGCGCCGGCGTCCTTCAGCGCGCCAATGAAAAACAGCAGTTTGCACAGCTTGTCGGCGCTGCTCGCGACCTCATCGCCATGCAGGGTGAAGACGGCATAGCAGTCGCGGCCGCGCACATTTTCAAGCGGCCGGATCTTGTATTCGCCGTCCTCAAATTCCCGGTCTTCGAGCGGCGTAAGCTCCGCGCCGAGCAATTGTGCGACGTCTTCGCCAAACGAGGCGTTTGCGCCGAGCGCGAAAAGCGCGAGGCTGCTATCCGCTTCGCGCGGCGCCCGTGCGGGCGCGCCATCCAAAACATGCGCCCAAATTGCGGTGAGCGTCGAATCGATTGTGCGCCCATCTTCGGAAAGCGGCGCCGCCAGAATTTCAATAATAGCGTGGTCGCGACCATGTTCGACGCTGGTGTATTGCGCCAGCACCGGCTGGCCGACTCGCCGCACTTCCTTGAGCAGACGACGCAGCCGCACCGCGCCACGGCGATTCGCCGCTCCGCTCAGCCTGTCTCCGATCAGACAAGGGCCAAGCAACGTTGCCGCAACCGACGCGCCTTCGGTGAGGACGCCGTCTTCGCCCGATCCTTCGAAGCGATGGACGAAGATGGTTTCGGCTGCGCCGCGATCCTGCGGCGAGAAGCTGATTGCGCCTCTCTTCGGCGCCACACCGCCGTTGCGCGCCGCCTCCCAGCGCTCGTGCACGACTTGAAGTTCGAGCCTTTTTGGCTGCGGGGCGAAATCCAGTCGGTCGAAAAGCCGCTTGAGCGGCGGTTCGGTCATCGCCATCGTCGTCATTTTCCTAAAGACCTTCTATCGCCGCGCAAATTTCGCGATTGGAGCTATTCCTTCGCGCCGTCGCGAGTCGCGCCAAGATATTCGGTAAACCAATTGGCGGCGCGCTCGACGACGCTCTCCAATGTGCCGGGCTCCTCGAAAAGATGTGTGGCGCCCGGGACGATATCGAGACGGTTCTGGCATCTGAGCAACTGCTGCGCGCTGCGATTGAGTTCGATGACGCCATAGTCCAGTCCGCCGACGATCAGCAATGTCGGCGCTTGAACGCGCTGCAGCGCGTCGCCGGCGAGATCTGGCCGGCCGCCGCGCGAGACGACGGCCGCCACGCGGGGCTCATCGGCCGCGGCCGTGAGCGCCGCCGCGGCGCCCGTGCTTGCCCCAAAAAGGCCGATCGGCAAGCGAGACACGTCGCTCTCGGCGCCGGCCCAGGCGATCGCCTCGACAACGCGCGCGCCGAGCAGTGGGATGTCGAAGACATTGCGGCGAAATTCGCCTTCCTCCGCGGTCAAGAGATCGAGCAGCAGGCAGGCGAATCCCTGCGCAACAAGTCGCTCGGCGACATATCTGTTGCGGGGACTGAAGCGCGAAGAGCCGCTGCCATGCGCAAATATAATCAGTCCCTGCGGCGTTTGAGGCAGGAAGAGCGATCCCTCGAGCCGCTTCGGCCCTATTGCGACATCGATCGTCCTGAAGTCGCTCGTCATATTCGGAACCTCGCTCCTCTTAACGCTTCAGCTTAGTTGAGCTTACTTGGCGTCCTACATGGCGTCGCTCTATGAAACTTCTATCTGGAGAAGCCGCTCAGTCCTCGCCATATTCATCGGAGGACGCTTGCCTGTCCGACCTCAGCTTTGGGAGGATTTTTTGCATGCAAACGCAGCCGAAGATCGATTTTCAGGGGGTTGAGCCTTCCTCCGATCGACAACAAAAAATAATGCGTCTCATAGAAAAGCTCGAGGATCGCTATGGACGTGCGACAGCCTGTCGCGTCGTCGTCAAGGGCCCGGGCGAGCATCATCGCACCGGAGGGCTTTACGAGATTAATTTGCATCTCGTCTTGCCCGACAGGCGCGAAGTCGCAATCGAGCGCACGCCCCATCTCGATGAGCGCTTTCAGGATTTCGATTTCGCGCTCAATGACGCGTTCAAGCGTGCGCGGCGACGGTTGCAGGACCAGGTGCGGCGCATGCGCGGCAAGGTAAAACATCACGAGACCGCGCCGACCGGCGTTGTGAAAAAAATATCGCCGGAGGAGGGTTATGGCTTCATCGAAGCCGCTGACGGTCGAGAAGTCTACTTCCATCGCAACAGCGTCGAAGGACCTGGTTTCGACGCGTTGAAGCCTGGCGCGCGCGTTCACTATAGGGAGGAGGAGGGTCGGGAAGGGCCGCAGGCGAGCCGCGTTACGCCGCTCGGCCGCGACGCCGCCTGATCTTTCGGCGATGGTTGCAGCGGGCGATCACGTCGCGACAGGGCGCTGGGAGCATTTTCCGCACGACGCCGACATCGGCGTGCGCGGCTATGGCGCGACGCCAGGCGAAGCCTGCGAACAGGCCGCGCTCGCGATGATGGCGGCGATCCTTGATCCAGCGACCGTTCGGCTCGAGCAAGCGATAGATATCGCTCTCGAAGCGCCGCGCCTCGATCTGCTGCTCGTCGACTGGCTCAACGCCCTCATATACGAGATGGCCGAGCGTCGAATGTTGTTTGGCGCGTTTCACGTGGAGATCGACCATAATCGTCTGAAGGGCCGCGCTCTCGGCGAGGCAGTATCGCGCACGCGACATGCGCCCGCCGTGGAAGCGAAAGGCGCAACCTACACCGAACTTGCCTTCGTCGAGGATCGGCCGGGATTGTGGCGGGCGCAATGCGTGATCGACGTTTAGGCGCGGGAGGATGCGATGGACGTTTCACGTTTTGAAAAGCTTTCCGACACGGCATGGCGCATCGCGCCTTTCGGCGGAATGCGCGTGCCGGCGGTCGTTTATGCGACTGAAGACCTGATGAGGGAAATGGACGAGAAGGTCTTCGATCAGGTGACCAATGTCGCGAAACTTCCCGGCATCGTTCGCGCTTCCTATGCCATGCCCGATGCGCATTGGGGCTATGGCTTTCCGATTGGCGGCGTCGCGGCTTTTGATGCTGACGAAGGCGGCGTGGTGTCCGCCGGCGGCGTGGGCTTTGACGTCTCCTGCGGCGTGCGGACGCATTTGACCGATCTCACGCGCGAGCAGGTCGTTTCGGTCCAGCAGGAACTCGCCGACGCGCTTTTCGAGCACGTTCCGGCGGGCGTCGGTTCAGAGGGCGAGATCGCCCTCGATGAGCAGGGCATGAACGCCATGCTGCTCGGCGGCGCGCAATGGGCGATCGAGCGCGGCTTCGGCCGCGCCGAGGATCTCGATCGAATCGAGGAGAGGGGCTGCGCATCGGGCGCCGATCCCGCCGCCGTCTCGGAACATGCCCGAAAACGACAACGCCGCGAAATGGGCACGCTCGGCTCGGGCAATCATTACCTCGAGGTGCAGGAAGTCGCCGAAATTTTCGACGAGAAGACCGCCGCCGCATACGGCCTCGTCAAGGGCAAATGCGTCTTGACGATTCACTGTGGCTCGCGCGGACTCGGCCATCAGATCGGCACGGAATATTTGCGTGACATGGTGATTTCGGCGCAAGACTACGGGATCGAATTGCCCGATCGTGAATTGGCCTGCGCGCCGATCAAATCGGAACTCGGGCAGAAATATCTCGGCGCCATGCGATCGGCGATCAATTGCGCGCTCGCCAATCGCGAGATCATCGGCCATCTGGCGCGGCAGGTCTTCGCCAGATTTTTTGAGCATGGGGAATTGCCGCTCATGTTTGACGTTTCACACAACACTTGCAAGGTCGAGCGCCATGCGATCGACGGCGGAACGCGCATGCTTTTCGTTCATCGCAAGGGCGCGACGCGCGCATTCGGGCCCGGTCACGAGAGTTTGCCCGAGGCGCTGCGGCCTTATGGACAACCGGTGCTCATCGGCGGAAGCATGGGCGCTGGCTCTTATGTGTTGGCCGGCATGGAGACGAGCGAGCGGCAGGCGTTTTCCTCAGCCTGTCACGGAGCGGGGCGGCGCATGAGCCGCCATGCGGCGACGCGCGCTTGGGGCGGACGCAAAGTTGTCGACGATCTTCGCGCTCAGGGAATCATCATCAAGAGCCCCTCGCTGCGCGGCGTCGCCGAAGAAGCGCCGGGCGCCTATAAGGACGTTCGCGCAGTCGTCGATTCCGCTGAGGCTGCAGGATTGGCGAGAAAGGTCGCCTTTCTCAAGCCGCTCATCTGCGTCAAGGGCTGAGAAGCGACTGGGTGATGGAGTCGATCTCCCATAAGAGAACGAGCGCTGTTTGCGATACGGAGTCCCCGTCAATCGCCGACAAGGTAAGATTTCTTAGCGCGCCCGGCGCCTATTCGAATGGGCCGGCTTCAGTGACAGTGCTTGAAACGCATATGTCCTATGTCTTTCTCGCAGGCGACAAGGTCTACAAGCTCAAGAAGCCCGTTCGCTATCCTTTTCTCGACTTCTCGACGATCGAAGCTCGTGAAAATAATTGTCACGAGGAGGTGCGCCTCAATCGCCGGCTTGCGGCCGATGTGTATCTGGGCGTCGTCCCGCTGACCTATAGTGGGTCGCGCGGCTTGTCGCTCGGCGGCGACGGCGCCGCCGTCGACTGGCTTGTCGCCATGCGTCGCCTTGCGCGCGAAGCGATGCTCGACCGACTGATAAGCGAAGATCGCCTGACCGCGGCGCATATTGACGCGCTCTGCGACACATTGGCGGATTTCTATCGCCATGCAGAACGCTCTTCGATCAGCCCCGAGGACTATGCGCTGCGTTTCTTTCGCGAGCAGGAAAAGAATCGGGACATTCTCACGCGACGCGATTTCGCGCTCGACCATGGACGCACGCCCGTTCTGCTTGATCTTCTCGACGCGCGACTTGCGGCCAGCCGGTCGCAGTTGCAAGAGCGTGTGCTTCAGGGCCATGTCGTCGACGGCCATGGCGATCTGCGCCCCGAGCACATCTGCCTTCGCGATCCTATCGCCATATTCGATTGTCTGGAGTTCAACGCCGAGCTGCGCCAGGTCGATCCCTTCGACGAACTTGCCTATCTTGGCGTCGAATGCGCGCTCATTGGCGCGAAGACGCTTGGCGCCGAACTCGTCGATAAAGTGGCGCAGCGCCTTTCATGCGAGCCGCCGCGTCGCCTGGTCTCGCTCTACGCGGCCTGGCGGGCGATGCTGCGCGCACGGCAGTCGGTGGCGCATCTTCTCGACGATACGCCGCGAGAACCCGCGAAATGGGAGCCGCTGGCGACGCGCTATCTCAATCTTGCGCAAATCGCGCTCGCCGCCGACGCTCGGACAGGAAGGTGAAGCGCCATGTCCTTTTACGACCGCACCGACGCCGGACGCCGCCTTGCCGCCGAACTTGAGAAATTCAAAGGCCAGGATGTCGTCGTCTTCGCCCTGCCGCGCGGCGGCGCGCCCGTCGCAGAGCCGATCGCGACTTCGCTAAACGCTCCCCTCGATCTCGTGCTCGTTAGAAAAATCGGCGTGCCCTTCCAGCCGGAGCTTGCGATGGGAGCCGTGGCGGACGGCGGCAATCCGGTCGTCGTGCGCAATGACGACGTGATCGCCATGGCGGATGTCAGCGAACAGGAATTTCAGGGAGTGTGCGCCCGCGAGCTTCAGGAGATTGAGCGTCGCCGGCGGCTTTACCTCGGAGAACGGGAGCGGCCCGAGGCGAAGGGGCACGTCGCCATTGTCGTCGATGACGGCGTCGCCACCGGCGCGACGACGCGCGCGGCCTTGCGCGCAGTCCGTGCGCGCGGGCCGAAGAAGCTTGTGCTGGCCGTGCCGGTCGCGCCTCCGGATACGCTGGAGTCCCTGGAGCCCGAAGTCGACGAAATCGTTTGCGTCGAGACGCATCGCGCCTTCGGCGCGATCGGGTTCTTTTACCGGGATTTTCGGCAGGTCAGCGACGAAGAGGTGATCGAGATCCTCGATCGATGCGCCAGAAATATAGGTAGCGCGCCGAAGCCTGCTACCTGAGCGCATCGAATGTATTGTTGACGCCCTCATGCGCGCGCAGCGTTGCGCGGTCAAAGAGAGCAGGCTTGGCGTGCCGCTATAGCAGTCGGCGCTCTCAGCCTCTCGTGAGCAGCAAGATGCCGACCCGAAATCGGCCATAATCGCCAAAAAAGCTCTGCACGCGGCTCTTGGGAGATCAGTCATGCGCAAGACAAGTGGATCAATCATTCTTGCCGCGCTTCTTCTCTCGGCGGCGCCGGCGCAGAGCTTCGATAGCCCCGTCAACCGCGGTCCGCTTGCCGACTTTCTCAATGTCTTTCGCGAGCAAGCGATACCGCGGCAGGTCGTCTATTGGCGCCATGCGGAATATGAGCGCGGCACGGTGGTCATCTCGACAAAGGATCGACGGCTCTATTATGTGCTCGGCGGTGGACGAGCGGTCGAATATGGAGTCGGCGTGGGCCGGTTGGGCTTCACTTGGTCCGGCGTAAAGACGATTTCGCGCAAGCGCGAGTGGCCGGACTGGAGTCCGCCGCCGCAGATGGTTAAGCGCAGACCGGACTTGCCGCGCCATATGGCCGGCGGCATGGACAACCCACTCGGCGCTCGGGCGCTTTATCTTGGTTCCAGCCAATATCGCATTCATGGCTCCAATGAGCCGGACACGATCGGCGCCGCCGTATCCTCAGGCTGCATCCGCATGACCAACAAGGACGTGGTCGATCTTTACAGCCGCGTTAAGGTCGGCACGAAAGTCGTCGTGCTCAACTAAGGACGGCCGGAGTCTATCTTGCCCACGGACTCGATTGCTTCGCAGACCGGTCGCTGGCGCCAGACGCCATAGCGCCAGGGCATAAGCGGGTTTGAGTCGGGGCGCAGCGTCTCGGGCACAGGATCGAATCCTGCGCCGCCGCCCGGACGGCAGCGGCAGATGCGCGCGAACCCCATCCAGCCGCCGGCCCATAAGCCATGTTTCGCGATCGCCTCGTCAGCGTATTCGGAACATGTCGGCGCATAGCGGCAGAAGCGCCCCGCGATCATCGAGAAGGTGACGCGGTAGACGAATATCAGCGCGCGCGCCCCGCGAGCGGGCAGGGACAGCAGGGAGGACATAACCCCAATCTATGTCGCAGGCGTCGCGATCAGAAGGGCTGCGCGGGATCGCTTTAAGAGCCTACAGCCGTGCATTGTCAGGCCTCCAGCAGCGAGGGCCAGCAGCGCGTCCCATGAGAGCGCCGAACAGCGCCGACAAACAAAGCAAAACCCCCGCCTAAAATAAGGCGGGGGGTTAGTGAGGATCTGACTCCCCCTCCGGATGGCTCGCCGGAGCGGGGCTCTATCAGACTGGTCGACCGGTTAGTCGTTTCGCTGGCCGAACAGGAACAGCAGCGACTGGAACATGTTGATGAAGTCCAGATAGAGGGAGAGCGCGCCAAATACGCTCTTCTTCTGGGCGACTTCATAGCCGTCGCTCTCGTAATACATGTCCTTGATGTTCTGCGTGTCCCAGGCGGTGAGGCCGGCGAAGACCAGGACCGCGATGATCGACAGCGCGAACTGCAGACCGGTCGACTGCAGGAACAGATTGACGAGGCCCGCGATCACCAGGCCCCAGACGCCCATCACCAGGAAGGAGCCGAAGGCCGAAAGATCGCGCTGCGTCATGTAGCCGTACAGGCTCAGCCCGCCGAACGCCGCCGCGGTGATAAAGAAGACGCGCGCGATCGATGCGCCGGTGAAGACGAGCAGAAGCGACGACATCGACAATCCCATCACCGCAGCAAAGGCGAGGAAGAGATTGCGGGCCGTCGCCGCCGAAATGGTGTTCGCGCGGGCGCCGATGAAGAAAATGAACGCGAGCGGCGACAGAATCACCACCCAGCGCAACGGCGTGGCATAGAGCATATGGCCGAAGGGCGTCAGCTCGATCGCGCCGGGCGCCACCTTCGCGACAGCTAGCATATAAACGCCGAGCGCGACGAGTCCCGTCAAGCCCAGGCCGAGCGTCATATAATTATAGACGCCGAGCATATAGGCGCGCAGGCCTTGGTCGATCTCAGCCGTTGTCGGCCGCGCGACCCCGCGCCCGTAGCCGAAGCTGGTGTTGCGGTCGAAGTTGGACATGTGATCCTCTTGGTCTGGTGGCCGGCCCGCGCCTTTGCAATATCAGCGCGCTTCTCCAGCCTCGCGCTGAATATGGCTCCGCCTCAATTGGGTGGCAAGCTGGAGGCGAATGAACTCTTGTTAAGGTGGATTTGACGGCGGTTCGTCCTTCCCGAAGACATTTTTTTATGATCTTCGTCAAGTCTATTGCGCGCCGCAAAATCTCATCTTCGGCATCGAGGCCTTTGAGCCTTCCGGCCCTCTGGAAGTTTTGTGCTCAGGATCGCCCGCATCTATTGCGCAGTGCGGGATAGCGACTGATCGTCGCACCCTTGCTGACGGGCTGGAATCCGCTAACATCAAGCCTCAGGCGTCATTAGGACGTCTCCTTCAAGCGTAAGCTTGGCGGAGGAGCTTTGTGCGGCGCAAAGCTACATTTCTGAGAGTCGCGTGTTCTTGTCACACGAAGACCCAGGAGGTCATCATGCGTGATGGTGGAAATCCGGACGCGCATCCCACGCCGAAGGCGGGGGAGGACCGCTCCGCTTGGGTAGACATTCGCCGTTTCGCCAAGGGCTTTCGCCTCGCTGTGCTTTCGGCCGCGGCCGTCGTTGCGGCTGTTGTCGCCTCCGCTCCCGATCCGGCCGAGGCGCATGGGCGCCTGGGCGCGGCGGAAGGCCGATGCCGGCTCTTTATCGGCCCCGACATCATGAATTTCACCGGCTACCTGCCGGAGTCGTCCAAGAACGAGTTCTGCGAGGACATCCCCGCGATCGGGCCGATGATTATGGTGCTCGACGCGGAGCAGGACGAACTGCGCGACATGAAGATCGAACTGCGCATCGTCAAGGATGTCGGAGGCGAAGCGAAGGAGAACGAAAATCTTCCGGCCGTCACTGTCGCCTATCGGGAGCCGAAGACCTATCCGACCGGCACGATCAATTTCGAGCACACGTTCGATGAGCCGGGCTATTTCGTCGGCATCGTCACGGTCACGGGCGATCACGGCGAGCGTTGGGTGTCGCGCTTCCCCTTCTCGG
>Ga0233425_10002496_pt1 | contig 35983 bp, 34 predicted proteins | sample Watercolumn_Towu_2_FD_181712 | JGI IMG/M metagenome (GOLD analysis project Ga0233425, IMG submission 181712) | Freshwater microbial communities from Lake Towuti, South Sulawesi, Indonesia - Watercolumn_Towuti2014_140_MG | ecosystem: Environmental > Aquatic > Freshwater > Lake | place...
CGTGTAGCCCCCGTTCACCGTGGCCTGTTTCTGTTTGATGATGTCCGCCTCGATGGTCACCCCCAGGTGGTTGGCCTGGCCGGTGAGGTCCGCGGCGGTGTGGAAATCCGTGGCCGCGGTCTTGAACCCGGGATTCCGCAGGTAGCACCAGAGAATGGTAGCCATCCCCAATTCATGGGCGGTGCGGAAGGCCTCGCTCACCTCCCAGATCTGGCGGCGGCAGTCCGGGGAACCGAAATAGATGGTGGCGCCAACCGCGACTGCCCCGAGATCATAGGCCTGTTCGATGCTGGCAAAAAACGTCTGGTCGTGGATCGCGGGATAGGTGAGGAGTTCGTTATGGTTGAATTTGAGTATAAAGGGAATCTTATGCGCGTATTTCCGGGCCACCGCGCCCAGGACCCCCAGGGTGGAGGCCACCGCGTTGCAGCCGCCTTCGATAGCCAGCTTGACGATGTTTTCCGGATCGAAATAGATGGTGTTGGGCGCGAAGGACGCGGCCCCGGAATGTTCGATGCCCTGGTCCACCGGCAAAATCGAAAGGTAGCCGGTGCCGGCCAGGCGGCCGCTGTTAAAAAGCGTGGCCAAGGCCCGCAGGACCTTCACCGGCCGGTCGCTCAAGGCCCAGACCCGGTCCACAAAATCCGGCCCCGGCAGGTGGAGGGCTTCCTTCTGAAAGCCCGTGCATTTATAGGTCAACAGGTCTTCGGCATCCGGTCCTAACAGGCTTTGAATCTTTTTTATCATTGCCACCTCCCAAAAGACGGTTTCCGGTTTTAAATTAAAAAAAAGCGTAGGTTACTTGGTGATTTTGCCTCACTGGCGAACGGATTTATTATAAAACCTTTTCGGCCCAGGGCAAGAAGATTGCAAACTTAATTCTTTCCTGCTGCCATCCTTTTGCCGGCAATAATCTCCTTGGCGATCAGAGCCGCCCGCCGGGACGCGCCCGGCCCTCCCAGGCGCGCCACGATCCGGGCCAATCCCAAGCGCATGATTTCCAGGCGCTCCCGGTCCTTAACCAGGGACAAGACCTCCCGGGCCAGGCTCTCCGGGGTGAAGAGATGCTGCAGCAACTCCGGAAAGAGCCGCTCCCCGGCCAGGAGGTTGGCCATGCCCACGTGCTCCACCCGAACCAGCAGGCGGCCCACCGCAAAGGTTATGGGCGAGAGGCGATATATGATGATGGTGGGCGTCGCAGCCAGGGCAGCCTCCACCGTGGCCGTGCCGGAGGCCACGATGGCCAGGTGGCTCGCGGACAGGGCGGCGTAGGATTGGCCGTCTATGATTTTGATGTCTAAGGTCCCCAGGCGGGGCGCCTGGGCTACCGGCCCCTGGCCCCCTCCTCCAAATTTCGCCACCATCTCCTCCACCAATTCCCGGGGCGCGGTGGAAGCCAGGGGCAGGACGAACTGGGTTTCGGGGATGGCTTCTTTGATCAGCATTGCTGCTTCCAGCATCGCCGGCAGGTGCCGCTCGATTTCGCTGGCCCGGCTGCCCGGGAGCAGCGCCAGGGTGAAGCGCCGGGGGTCCAGGCCCCATGCTTCCAGGAGAGCAGCCCGGTCCGGCAGTTCCGGCAAGGTCTCCACCAGGGGATGGCCCACGTACTCTGCGGCTACTCCCCTTTGCCGGTAGAACTCGGCCTCAAAAGGAAAGATCACCACCATGCGGTCCACCAAGCGGGCGATGGTGCGCACCCGGTAAGTGCGCCAGGCCCAGACCTGGGGGCTGACGTAGTACATCACCGGCGCCCCCCAGTATTTGGCCAGCCTGGCCACCCAGAAATTGAAGTCGGGAAAATCCACCAGGATGACCAGTTGGGGGCGCTCTTGCTTTAAGGCCCGGCCGATATCCTTCAGGGCCTTGAACACTGCGGGGAGCCTGCCCGCCACTTCCAGGAGCCCCACCACCGCCAACTCGGACGCATGGCAAAAGAGCCGCACTCCCTGGGCGGCCAGGGCCTCTCCCCCCACTCCTAAAAACTCCGCGTAGGGCAGCTCTTCCTTGATGGCCGCCACCAACCGGGCCGCGTGCTGGTCGCCGGAGGCCTCGCCGGCCACGATAAAGATTTTATTCACCTTAAACCTTGGCCGTGCGCATGGCGGCGATGATGTTTAAGGCCAGGGAGAGCGCGGCCCGGCCGTCCTCCCCACGCACCTTGGGCTCTTCCCTTTTTTTGACGGCAGCCACAAAGTTGGAGATTTCCTTGAACAAGACGTCTTCCTGGGGGAATCTCCTGGTTTCCAAAGCCACCCCGGGGATCGGCCCTAGGGCGCCTTCTTTCCTGGAGGCCACGGTCAGTTCCCGGGACTCGAAATCCACTGACAGGTAAGCTTCAGGCTGGAACAGGCGGAACTTGCGCATACTTTTAAAGGACATGCGGCTTGCTGTGAGGTTGGCGATGCAACCGTCCGCGAACTCCAGGCGGACGTTGGCCAGGTCGATCTTTTCCGTCAACACGGAAACCCCGGCAGCCCGGATTTCCTGGACCGGGGAAGGCACCAGACTGAGGACGTGGTCCAGGTCATGGATCATCAGGTCCAGGACCACGTCCACGTCAATGCCCCGCTCTTTATAAAAGGAGAGACGGTGGCTTTCAATGAACGCCGGCCGGGTGACCTTGGCCCTGAGTTCCTCCATGGCGGAATTATAACGTTCCAGATGGCCCACCATCAGGAGGCGGCCCCTACTCCGGGCCAGGTCCACCAGGGCGTCGGCCTCCGCGGCGGTGACGGCCAGGGGTTTTTCCACCAATACCTGGACGCCCCCTTCCAGGCAGTCCCGGACCACGGAGAAATGGGAAGTGGTGGGCACGGCCACGCTCACCGCCTCCACCTGGGACAACATCTCCCGGTAATCGGTGCAGGCCTGGGTGTTCAGATGCCTGGCCACTTCTTTGGCCCTCTCCGGGTTCAGATCAGCCACTCCCACCAGTTCCACGTCCGGCAGGGCCGCATATTTTTCGGCATGAAAGCGGCCCAGATAGCCCACGCCGATGACACCGGCTTTGATTTTGGTAGACATAGATATCGGTTTCCGCTTTTCGGTTTGGGGTTTCGGTTTTGGGTTTTGGGTTAAATAATTACAAAGACTTCGTTATTAAGCTTGGATCAACGGGGAAATATCAGCATCCGCAATGATAGCGCTTCCGGCCACGTAATAACAGGTTTCATTTTGCTCATCATACCGGAAAATCCGCTCTTAAGGCAATGAAAACCCGGGGGGAAATTCGTTTGACATCCCCGGCCTGATGGGTTAGAAATTGCTTTTAAACTCCCGGGGGGATCAGCGATGGTGGAAAAAGCTAAGAGCATCTGGCTGGACGGTAAATTTATTCCTTGGGATGAAGGCCGGATTCATCTGTTAACCCATTCCCTGCATTACGGATTGGGAGTCTTTGAAGGAATCAGGGCTTACCATTGCAAGGACGGCCGCACCGCGGTCTTCCGCCTCCCGGAGCACATCCGGCGTCTGTTTGATTCCGCCCATGTCATGCAAATGGATATTCCTTTCTCCCAGGCTGAGGTGGAGGCGGCTTGCTGCGAAATTTTGCGGGTCAACCAGCAAAAGGAGGCTTATCTCCGGCCCTTGGCCTTCGTGGGGGAAGGGGCCATGGGGCTCCATCCCCAAAATAATCCCATACAATTGACCATCATCAGTTGGGTCTGGGGCGCCTACCTGGGGGATGAAGGAATAAAAAAGGGCATTCGGGGCAAGATTTCCTCCTTCGCCCGCCATCACGTGAACGTGATGATGACCAAGGCCAAAACCACGGGAAACTATGTCAATTCCATCATGGCCAAGCGGGAGGCCACCCAATTGGGCTTTGACGAAGCCATTATGCTGGACACCGACGGCTACGTGGCCGAGGCCTCGGGGGAAAACATCTTTGTGGTCCGGGACGGCCTCCTCAAGACCCCGCCGCTGACCGCGGTGCTCCCGGGAATTACCCGGGACTCCATCCTGACCCTGGCCCAAGACCTGGGAATTCCGGTGAAAGAAGACATCTTTTCCCGGGACGAACTCTATCTGGCCGACGAAGCCTTTCTCACCGGCACGGCCGCGGAAGTCACGCCCCTCCGGGAAGTGGACGGCCGGGCCATCGGCGCCGGCACCCCCGGCCCCATCACCCGGAAGCTCCAGGCTGCATATTTCGCGGTGGTCAAAGGCGAAGACGCCCGCTATCAAGAGTGGCTGACCTACGTCTGATTTTTGATTTAATTACTTGACGGCAAATGCCGATAGTAAAGGAGAATATTTATGGGTTAAGACGTAAGCATAAGGACATCTCCGCCAATGGATGTGCATGATACCCGGCAGCAAATATTCGCCAATAAACTGAAAGTCCTGCGGCGGAATTTCAGCACCACCGGCACCACCTCCTTTCTCCCCATTTATCTGCAAACCCTGATGCAGGGCGAAAAACTCTCTTTTAACCTCTATGTTAAAGTCAGCGCCGCGGATCAACAAGAGGTTACTTTCCTGCCGTTTCTGGAAGGTGAAGAAGTTCTTGACCCCTCCTGGGTGGAACTCCTGGAACGACTGGGAATTGACCGTTTCTACTTTCAGCGCCAGGACCTGGATCGAGTCATTGCCTATTTGAACAACCACTTATTATTGTACGACCTGCAACGGCCGAATCTGCCCAAGGAAAAGGTCCTGATTTTAGTGGAACATTTGAATTTCAGCCTCTACCGGGCTTTCAATTCACCACAACTCGGCCGCCACATCCAGTTGGCCCAAGGCCAGGTGGAGCGCCTGATCCAGGTATTGCAGCGCCAGGTCTCTTCCTTGAAGTTGGTGTGGGAACTGCTCTATCGCAACTATAGCCTGTACAACCATTCCGTAAATGTTTGCCTTCTGGGAATCGCGTTGATGTTATTTATGCATAAATCCCGGTTTGAGAGCGTCAATTTTGGTTTGGCCTGTCTCTTTCACGACCTGGGAATGAGCCGGATTTCGGAAGATCTTTTGAGCCGGCGGGATCAATTGAGCGTTGTGGAATTGGAGATCATCAAGAAGCATCCCCAGGTCGGCTTCCAGATGTTAAGTGAATGTGAGTCCTTGGCGCCGGAGATCCTGCAACTGGTGCAGGAACACCACGAAGACGCCGACGGTTCGGGTTACCCCCAGGGACTGCCCTTGAGCCGCCAGCATCCCTGGACCCGGATCATCCGCCTGGTGGACGCCTATGACGGCCTCACCGGCCATCGTCCGGGGCGGCAGCCGCTCTCTCCCTTTGCCGCGTTGAAGTCGCTGCAGAGTCAAAAGGGGCTAACAGGCCCAACCTTCGATCCCCGGACTCTGAGGAATTTTATCCGTTTCCTGGCGCTTCCTTAGTAGCCGGCTCCAGACAGGTCCTTACCGTTTCCCGGTATAAATTCAAGTTCCATGCTGGGAAAAATCCATTCAGAACTCCATTTCTTTTTCTACAAAATGGTGAGATATTATGGTTCCGGAAAAGAGGCTTGGAGGGATAGGTTCTTGGGCTTTACCCTCCAGGAAAAAGATGAAAAATTTTAACAGGTAATAACATTATCTCGGTCAAAAGCATCATGGATGAAAACTCGATTCGGGATAAACTCTTAACCTCCGAGATCAAGACTGTGCACCGCTCCTGGAGCGATGCCCAGTCGTCCCCATTTACCCCCATTAATCTCTCCGCATTGATACCCAAGAATCGGATCTCCTTTAATTTGTATATAAAGGTGGTGCAAAAAGGGGGCCAGGACGTCGCTTACCCCCTCTTCCTCAAGGAGGGAGAGGCATGGGAACGCCAGTGGCAGGACCTGTTAACCCAAAAAGGGATAGATCGCCTCTATTTTCTTACTGAAGATTTGGAACGGGTCATCGGCTATCTCAATAATTATTTGCAGATGTTGAAATATAAGAGAGCGAAGGTTACCCCGGAGTTGCTGGCCGTTTTCTCCGAACAGTTGAACTACAGCATCCGCCGGGCCTACCAATCTCCTCGCTTCGGGCCGGGCGTGCAAAAGGCCCAGGGGTTGGTGGAAGATTTAACCGAAAGCCTGCAACAAGATCCGGCAGCCGTGAAACTGGTGTGGAAAGTCCTTTATCATAACTTTAATCTCTACACCCATTCCATCAACCTCTGTCTCATAGGCACTGCCTTTATGCTCTTTTTGAAGAAATCCGCCAGGGAGTGTCGGGATCTGGGATTGGCCGGCCTCTTCCACGACATCGGCATGACCCGCATCCCCCAGGAAATCATCTTGAAAGACGGGCCGTTAACTCCGGGAGAGAGGGCGGAGGTGAATCATCACCCCGCCATGGGCCACCGTCTTTTAAGCAAAGGCACTTCCCTGGCTTATCTGCCCAACGAGGTGTTGCGCCTTTCCCTGGAACACCACGAAAACGCCGACGGTTCCGGCTATCCGTTGGGTTTGCCCTTGAACCGGCAGCACCCCTGGACCCGCATCATGCGGCTGCTGGACACCTACGAGGCTCTCACCGTCACCCGGCCTTACCGTGCGGCTTACAAACCTTTCGAGGCCGTTAGGATTTTACAAGAGGCGCGGGGACCCAGGGGGCCGATTTACGACCCGCAAACCTTAAAGCAGTTTATCGCCTTCCTGATCAAAGAATAAGCCGCTCGCATAAATCCTCGAAAATTTTTCCAAATTTCAGTTTGATACAAGATTCTGCGATCGCTCCGCTCCCTCGAAATGACAAGCCGGAGGATTTTTCGGGAGATATCCTTTTTTTAAGTGGCAGGAAAAAGATGCCGATAAAAGAATTGGAGAATTATCTTTAGGAGCTGTCAGTGATGAGCGCGCACTTGACCCGACAACATCTATTCTCCCAAGGTTTTAAGGTCATGCAACGCCAGCCGGCGCGCTGCGGCCACTCCTCCCATATACCCCTCGAACTTAAGGGATTGATTCCCGGAGAACGGCTGACCTTCCCTCTCTATCTCAAAGCCGGTGACCCCCAATCCGCGGGTTTCAGTTTTTTACCATATCTGGACGCGGGGGAAGTGCTGGACTGCAAGTGGCTGGCACCTCTAATCAACCTGGGGATCAAGGGTTTGTATTTCCATAAAAAAGACCTGGGAAATGTCCTGGCTTACCTGAACAACCATCTGCAGTTGCTGGAGATGGAAGGCCCGGCCCAGGCCAAAAAGAAGTTCCTGGTCTTGTCGGAGCACCTGAGCCTGACCCTGCGCCAGGCCATGACCGCCCCCCGCTTGGGGGCTCACATCGGCCTGGCGGTTAATCAGGTTGATAGGATTATCGAGGAATTGCAGAAAGAAAAACATTACCCCAAAATGGTTTGGGATATCCTTTTCCGGAATTACAGTCTCTACAACCACGCGGTGAATGTCTGTCTGCTGGCGGTGGCGATGACGCTGTTTTTGCAGAAACCCCAACGGGAGAGCCGCCTCCTGGGCTCCGTAGCTTTGATTCTCGATTTGGGGATGACCCGCATCTCCAACCATATTCTTGATAAAACTGGGAGATTAACCTTTGAGGAGTGGGAAGAAACTAAAGCTCATCCTTTGATCGGCGCGCAAATATTGAAGCGGTACCCCACGTTACCGGCAGAAGTACTGCAACTGGTTCAGGAGCATCATGAAAATGCCGACGGCTCGGGATATCCTGATGGGTTAAGCTTGCACCAGCAGCACCCCTGGACCCGGGTCCTGCGCCTGGTGGACGCGTACGACGCGCTGACCACCCATCGGCCGCACCGGCCGGCCCAGACACCGTTTGCGGCCTTAAAGGTGATGCAAAAACAGGAAGGCCCCCGGGGACCGGTGTTCGAGCGCCGCACCTTGCGGGACTTTATCCGCTTCCTGGCCATCTGCTGAGGGTTTCATACGAAGTTCGCTTTCTTGAGCCGCAAATCTGAAGATGAACGGCGTCCATCAGCGTTTATCGGCGGTTAAATATTAACCGCCGATGCACGCCGCTGCACGCCGTTTGGTTTATGCTGTTTGGTGAGACGTGAAGTGAATTTGGTATTATTGACAAATCTTCAGATAATGCGCCAGGATGTCCGTTTCGGTGATCAGCCCCACCAGCCCGGCCTTTTCCACCACCGGCAGGCAGCCGATTTTTTTATCCAGCATCAGGCGCACCGCGTCGCACAGGGACGTGTCCGGGGAGACGGTGACCACCGCGGGCACCATGACGTCTTTAATATGCACGGTTTTCATCAAATCCCGGGTGTCCTTGGTTTCGTAGCCCAGGGCCTGGGCCAGGGAACTGCGGAAAAGGTCTCTTTCCGAGATTATCCCCACCAGCCGCGACCCCTCCACCACCGGCAGGTGCCGGATGCGCCCCAGGCGCATGATATCGTTGGCCAGACTGAGTTCATCATTAACATCCAGGGTGGCCACTTCTTTAATCATGATGTCTCGGACTTTCATTCACCGCCTCCCTGAGACGTGGTTTAGGTTTAAAAAGATGGGCCTCACGCAAAGACGCAAAGGCGCAAAGCAAGACGCAAACAATTATGGAGATGGAAGGTGCTGCGCACCCAGATTGCTATGCTCACAGCTCACTGCTTACTGCTAACTAAAGCGACGCCAACCAGGTCCGTCCCTTGCCGCTCAGTTCCGCCAACATTAATAAAACCAGGTCTGCGGCCTCGGGGGTCAGATAGCCCATGCCGCAGGCCGGAGTGAGGATGGAGCGGGACAGGATTTCCTTGGCGGCAATGCCCGACTCCGCCAACTGCTGCACCTGGCCCTGGAACCGCTCCCAGAGACTGTCCGCAGTTTCCCCCTTGAGGTCCTCGCCGGTGGGCACCAGGCCCCAGGCCAGCCAGCCGCCCCGGGCGAAGTATCCCTGAAGCGGCTTCTCGAAGAGGCGCAGGCTCTCAAAGTAGCCGTAGGAATCGAAGCTGAGGATATCGATGGGGACCTCCAGCAGCAGGGACCAATCGGTGTTGCCGCAACAGTGCACCCCGATGGCGATAGGCCCGGATTGGCGCACCGCGTCCAGGGTTTCGGTGAGGATCTCCATCACTTCGCCCTTGGAAATGGGCAGATACGCGGAGCCGAAGCCGGTAAGATAAGGCTCGTCGAAAAAAATCACCGCCTCCTTGCCCAGTTCCCGGAACTTTTCCGCCTGCCAGACGGCTTTCCGGGCCAACCCCTGGCACACCGCCTGGGTCAGCTCCCGGTCAAAGAGGATGGGTTTGCCCTCCAGGTCCTTGACCATGCCCGCAAAGGTCACCGGCCCGGAGAGTTGGCCTTTCAGGGCCTGGACCGCGGATTGGGAAGGCGCGGCCTTAAGCAGCGCGAAAAACCCGGAGGCCTCACCTTGCTCCAGGGCAAAGGGGGCCAGATCGCCGGCCCAGACTTCCTCGTAAAGCCGGGCCAGGGCCTCTTCCCGGGGGATGTCCGGGGCCACCGCCACGGTACGCCCTTCCAGATCCAGCTTTAGCCCCGGCAAACCCCGGGCTGCCTGGGCCACCATTTCTTCGGGAAACCCCAGGCGCACCATCTGGGGCCAAAAGGGCACTTCGGGCAGATACTTGAGAATCGAGGCCGCGGCCTCATCCGGGTCGGTGAAGGGCACGGAACCGATGCCGGTGGCGGCTAACGGGGGTAAGTGCAACATCTTTACCTCCGGGTAGTTCGGTTCAAAGTTCAAGGTTCAAAGTTCAAGGTTAGGGGTAAGCCCCTTCGGAAGCCTCTGAATGACCTTGAAACTATTACTTTTACTGGGGCTTGTCAAGGAGGGGGGAAGATAGGGGTCAGGGGCCAGGGGGCAGAAAATAATACAGACCGCTAATTACCGATTACTGATCACTTATTGCTTATTACTTATTACTGACCACTGACCACTGGCCACTGGCTACTTCCCTCCGCCGTCCCAGCGCTCCAGCCACTTATAAAGGGGCTCCCGGTAGTAATAGAGCGCTCCCCCCAGGGCCAGGCAGAGGGCAATGAGAATGGAGGAGAAGAGATAATCCCCCTCGTAGACCTTGGCTCCCTGGAGGGTGAGCATCAGGGTGCCGGGGAGGCGGCCCACCGTGCTCAAAACCAGGAAGAGCTTGAGGGGCATTTGGCTCAGCCCCAGGATGAAGCAGAGGTAATCCTTGGGAAACCCTGGAAAGACGAAGAGAAAAAAGGCCACCAACGCGCCCTGGTGCTCCATCAGGAAATCAAAGCGTTTCAGGGTCTCGGGCTTGACCACCCGGGCCACGAAGTGGACCTCCAGCCAGCGGCCCAAGAGGAACGCCAGGATAGAACCCAGGGTCAGGCCGATGGTGGAATAGAGCATCCCCAGGGGCACGCCGAAGAGGAAACCGCCGATGAAGCCGGTGGCCTCTCCGGGGACGGGCGCAAACACCACCTGCAGCGTCTGCACCGCAATGAAAATCAGGGGCGCCGACGGCCCCATGGTATCCAGCAGTTGCTTGATCCGCTCCTTATCGGTGAAAGTGTCGTAGTAATAACAGACTTTTTCCCCGAGAAGGTCCCGGCATTGAAAGGCCCAGATCAGGCCGATTATCAGCAACAGCAGCCCCAGGGCCAGGCCTCCCCAAAGAAAGAGGCGGCGCCGGGATAGGGCTTCCTGGTTTTCCATGATTTCCGTCAGAGTCTTGGCAGCAGTGGTCTCAGATCGATGATGCATATTCCTTAACATATTCCTTTTAGATTATCCATGATTCAGCATCGGCATCGGTATTTGAAAACTTCATTCTCTACTCATAGAGTTCAAAGTTCAAAGTTCAAGGTTCAAAGTCAAGACCTCGACTCTCAAGAACTTTTCAGACCCCAACCATGCTCGGGGGGAATGACGCGTTTTTATAACTTTGAACTTTGAACTTTGAACCTTGAACCTTCAGGCCCAGCCGCCTCCGACCGCCACCGGCTCCCCTGGCGGCTGCCCCGGCGGGCAAACTCCGTTTTGATCGCTTTAAGCACCCGGTATTTGTCCCGGCACCACTCCGGGGCCAGCAGCTCCCCGGGGTGCGGATCGCCGGTGAGGCGGTGGATGACGCAGCCCGGCGGCAGCAGCTCCAGGAAATCCGCCACCGCGGCCACGTATTCTTCTAAGGTCAAGCAGCGGTATTCGCCCCTCAGGAGTAGTGCGGCCAGGGCCGAGTCCCGGGTGACATAAAGCAGATGGATCTTCACCCCCTGGATGGGAAGCCCCCCCAGGTAAGCGGCGGTGGCCGCCATCTCCGGAGGGGCCTCCCCCGGCAGGCCCAGGATCACGTGGGCCACGGTCTCCAGGCCCCGGGCCGCGGCCCGGGTCACCGCGTCCGTAAAACAGGCGACGTCATGGCCCCGGTTCAGGCGCTGCAAGGTGGCGTTATGCGCAGACTGGAGGCCCAGCTCCAGCCAGACCAGGTAATCCTTCTTCAGTTCCGCCAACAGGTCCAAAACTGCGTCGCTCACGCAATCCGGACGGGTGCCGATGCTCAGGCCCACCACCCCGGGGCAGGCCAGGGCCTCCAGATAGAGGGTCCGCAACTGCTCCAGGGGGGCGTAGGTGTTGGTGAAACTTTGGAAATAGGCAATAAATTTCCGGGCCCCATAGCGGGGCCCTAACCGGGCCTGGCCTTCTCTGATCTGCTCCCCGAGGCCCAGCCCCCGGCTCCAGGCTCCGGTGCCCGAGCCCCGGGCATTGCAATAAAGGCACCCCCCCCGCCCTACCCTGCCGTCCCGGTTGGGGCAAGTCAACCCGGCGTCCAGAGTGATCTTTTGCACCCGCTCGCCGCAGCGCTGCTTAAGATAACTGCTGAGGTCCCGGTAGGGCGGCTCCCCCATCAGGCCAGGTCCCCCCAGGCGTACTGGATCAGGGTGAGCGCGGCCAACGCGGCGGTGGGCACTTTCAGCAGGCGGGGGCCCAGGCTGACTATCTCAAAGCCCGCGTCCCGGGCCTGGTGCGCTTCCCGGCCGGTAAAGCCCCCTTCCGGACCGATGAGCACCCGCACCGAATCAGGGCGGGGCCGGCGCAGGAGGGCCTGCAAACCTCCCCCTAATTCCTCTTCCCAGAACAGGAGTCTTTCCGTTTCCGTACCGGTGAGCGCCGCGGTGAAATCCTGGGGGTCTTCGATCCTGGGGATAGAGGTGCGGCGGCAGGACTTGAGGCTCTCCCGGGCCAGACGCTGCCAACGTGTGCGGCGGCGGGACGCCCGCTCCGGGCTGGCCTGCTCCGAGCGCTCCGAGGTAAAGGGCAGAATCCGTTTTACTCCCATCTCCGTGGCCTGGCGCACCACCGCGTCCAGGGCCTCCCCCTTGGCCAGGCCGATCCCCAGGGTGAGGTCCAGGGGGGATTCGCCCCGGGGCGGCAGTTCCTCCAGCACTTGCAGCACCGCGGCGGCAACGCCGGTCTCTTGCACCACCGCGGCAAAATTGCGGCCTTCCCCGTCGAAGACCTCCACGCCGGCCCCCGGACCCAGGCGCAGGACCTTGGTCAAATGGCGGGTCTCCTCAGGGGCTAAGGTTATCTTGCCGTCTTTGAAGGCCGCGGGGGGAGCGTAAAAGCGGCGCTGGAATTCAAATGGGGATGATTTCATGCCCTGTTGTTCAAAGTTCAAAGTTCAAGGTTCAAAGTTCAAAGTTAATGCTGTCATAAGACGCTGATTTTCCCAAACTCCCGGCCCGTGCTCACTGCTTACTGCTTACTGCTTACTGCTTACTAATTAAGGCAGCGACTGCTCACTGCTTACTGCTCACTGCTCACTAATTAAGGCCGCCGTAAAACCAAGGCGCCCCAATCTTCCTCGGTGAGAAACCCGGCTTCTTGCATACCCAAAGCCAGGAACCGGCTCTCCAGCCTGGGCCGGTCCTCCTGGAGAAAGCCGGAAATAATCATAGATCCTCCGGCCAACAGGCGGGCGTAGAGGGCCTCGGCCAGTTCCATGAGGTCCGGGGCCGTGAGGTTGGCCAAAATCAGGGCGAACTGCCACCGCAAGGCGGTCAGGGGCGTGGCCTCCACCAGGATCCGTTCCTCCAGGGCGTTGAGGCGCACGTTTTCCAGGGCCGCGGCCACCGCCTCCGGGTCCACGTCAATGGCCAGCACTCCTGCCCCCAGGCGGGCCGCGGCCAGGGCCAAAATGCCGCTGCCCGTGCCCACGTCCAGAACCTGCCAGGGTTTGGCATCCAAAGGCAGGGCCTCGTTCCAGGCCTCTTCCAGGGCCCGCAGGCAAAGCAGCGTGGAGGGATGGCGGCCGGTGCCGAAGGCCATGGCCGGATAGATGGTGATTACCAGTTCATCGGGGCCGGCCGCGTATTCCTCCCAGGGAGGCCGCACCACCAACCGAGAGGTGACTTTCCGGGCTTTGAAATAGGCCTTCCAGGCCTCGGCCCAGTCCTCTTCCGCCACCGGGAGAATCTCCAGCTTCAGGGGAGACACGCCATGATCCCGGAGGCGTTTGAGATACTCCTGCAGTTCCCCCTGTTGCCAAGTGCCGAATTCTTCGGGGCGGAAATAGGCGCGGATGATCACTCCCCCTCCAGGCCCTTCCGTTTCTTCCAAGATTACCCCCCGGCCACTGAACTCCGTGAGAAATAGGGAGGCTTCCTCCTGCATTCCCGAAGAAACCAAAAAACGCACTTCGATCCAATTCTTCTCAGTCATCAGATAGAATTATATCATGTTCACTTGCAAAAGGAATAAATGGCGGGGAAATTACTGACTTAACATCTCCAGGATGCGACTCGGCAGATCATCCCGGTTGTCGGGGGTGACATTGATCAGAATCTTATTCATTTTCCGCTTCATCTGCTCGCCATACCCTTCCGCCGGCTCCGCCAGGGTCACCAGGATGGAAACCGGTGCGGTCCAGAGGCGCTCCAGCGCCTCGATAAAGCGGGGAGACAGGCAGACCATCTTGTTGACTTCATCCACCACCACCAGGTCCACCCCCGGAGAGGCGGATAAACTCGGCAAAGCTATCCGGTGCAGATTTTCCAGGCTCACCCCAAACTTCCCCACCCGGTGCGGACCGGGAAGGCCGACGTGAGCCAGGTAAGCCATTTTCCCGTCCAGGGTGACGATCTCAAACCCGACCCGCATCCCCCTTTCCAGAACTTCCCGGGTATAAAAGCCCGTAACCTTGCCCGGGAAACGGGATACCACCTTGCGCACCACCGTGGTCTTGCCGCACCAGGCCGGACCGGTAAGCAAAATACGCGGTCTTATTGCAGTCTTGTCGCGAACCCGAATAATCTCCATGTTTTCAAAAGGACGCGAATGTTAAAATTAAGATCGGCCAGGAATTTAATTTATCCTGTCCAGGTCTTACACCGCACTTCGTCTAGATTCCACAATAGCACTATAATAAATTACTTTCAACAATTTAAACCGAGTAAGCGTCAAGAGATTTTTTCTGAGTCTTTTTTGGGGGGTCTTGACGTATTTTGAATGAGGCGGATCTTTTTTTACCCCATCAATCAGCCCGGGTTCTCCATGGTTCTCAATAGTCCCAGGATCCTTTCCGGCAGTTCGTCTCGGTTGGCGGGGGTGACGGTGATTAAAGCGGCGCCCGGCTTTTCTTTGACCTGCCTCATATAGCCGCCGCCTTTCTCGGCCACGGTGAGCAACAGGGGCACGTCCACGGCCCACAGCCTTTCCATGGCCTTCACAAACCGGGGAGAGAGGCACTCCATCTTGCCGATTTCATCCACCACCACCAAGTCCACCTCCGGGCGCCATTCCAGGGCGGGGAGACCCACCCGGTGCAGATTCTCCAGGTCCACGCCATACTTGCCCACCCGGTAAGGGCCGGCGAAACCGACGTGGCTGAGCCAGGCCGCCTTACCCTCCAGGGTGACGATCTCGAACCCCACCCGTTCACCTTGCTCCCGCACCTCCCGGGTGTAAAACCCTGTGGCTTTGCCGGCAAAACGGGCCACCACCTTTTGCACCACGGTAGTTTTGCCGCTGCGGGGCGGGCCGGTAAGTAAAATGCGCGGTCTTCGGTCTTCGGTCTGGGATGGTCTTCGGTCTTCGGTCATCGGTCTTCGGTTAGTCAAAATGAGTTCCTTAAAATTATCCTACCAAATTTAAACTCCTTTGTTTTTTCCGAAGACCGGAGACCGAAGACCTGCATCTATCTCCCCTCAATCCTCCTGATCACCGGCAGAATCCAGGGCAGCAGCGCAAAAGCGGGGAGCGCCGCCAGAAAGGTGAGGAAAAAGAAATTGGCGTAGCCGAAATAGGCCGCGCCCCACCCCCCCAGGTAGCCGAAGACCCGGGCCCCGAAGCTGAAGAGCATGGAGAAGAAGGCGTAGTGCATGGCGCTGAAGCGTTTGTCGCACAAGGCCATGAGAAAGGCCATGAAGGCCGCGGAACCCATGCCGGAAGTGAGGCTCTCTCCCTGGGAGGCCAGATAAATGGGATAGACCGCCAGGGGTTGGGAGAGAAAGGGGAGGGAAACGGTGAAAACCGCGTAGCGCGTCATCCCCGGCAGGGCCGCGGCCCAATAACCCAGGTTGGAGACGGCCTGGAGGATGCCCATGGACCAAAGCCCGAAGCCTATCCCCCAGCGGCTGGTGGCCCAGCCCCCCAGGAGCCCCCCCAGGATGGTGGCCCCGGCTCCCAGGATGCCGGAGACCACTCCGAATTCGCTGCCGCTGAATCCCTGGTCCTTCCAAAAAGGCGAGATCATGGAGGCCATGAGCGCGTCCCCGGCCTTGAAGGTCAGGGTAAAGAGCATGATGGCCCAAAAATGGGGATGGCGTTTGAGCCCGCGGAAGGCTTCCCTGATGAAGCCGAAGCCTTTTTCACCGGCCGGGTTGCGGCCGGCCGCCTGCGGCCGGGGCAGATGAAAGGGCCTGAAGACCAGGACGGTGAGCACCAGGGCCGCCATTACCACCCCCAGACCCACGAACGCCGGCTGCCACCCCGCCCAATCACTGATGATCAGCAGCCCGGACCCCGCGGCCAGGGCCCCCATCCGATAGGCGCCGTTGCGCACCCCATTGGCCAGGCCCAGTTCCTTGGGTTCCAGGAGGTCGATGGTATATGCGTCCACCGCCAGGTCCTGGGTGGCGGAAGCCAGGCACATCAGGCCCACCATCACAAAGAACAGCGGGCCGATGGGTTGGCCCGCGCCCAAAGACAGGACCGCCAGGCAGATAACCATTATCAATTGGGACGGAACCAGCCAGGCAGCCCGGGAGCCGTAGCGGTCGGCCAGGGGGCTCCAGAGGATTTTGAAACTCCAGGCCAGGCCCAGGAGACTCAGAATGCCGATCTGTTCCAGAGGCACTCCCTGCCCCCGGAGGTAAAAGGACAAGGTGGTGACCACGAAGCCGTAGGGCACCCCTTCGGAGAAATAGAGGACGCCCACCACCAGGAGCTTAAGGGGGAAGGAGAGTTTGTGGGGGAGAGAGCCTTTTTCCATGCAGGCTGTTATACCAGGAGGGTTAAAAGGGGAAAAGGGAAAAAGGGAAAGAGGGAAAAAGATAGGGGTCAGGGGTCAGGGGCCAGGGGTCAGGGGTCAGAAAATGGCTCCCCTGGCCCCTGCCCCCCGATCTGATCTTCTCTGGGTCATCTGTGTCTCTGTGGTTAAGTTTTTCGTTGTTCCCTTTTCCCCTTTTCCCCCTCAATTACAATTGCGCGGCGATTTCTTTGGCCTGCTCCAGCAGCCCGGGGTTGGTCTCATAAGGGGGCCGGGCCTTCAGGTCCGCGTCGATGATCCGCTCGTCAAAGGGGAGATACCCCAAAAGCGGCAGGCCCTGGAGGTGTTCCTTGATGAACTCCAGGTCTTCGGGCCGGCGCACCTTGTTGGCCACCACCGCTACCTTCTGCAAACCCAGGTCCTGGGCCAGTTTTCTGACCTGCTGGGCCGTCTCTAGGCTGCGGCGTCCGGGTTCCACCACCACGATGAGCTTGTTCACGCCCCTAGCCGTGGCCCGGCCCAGGTGCTCGATGCCGGCCTCCATGTCCATGACCACCACTTCGTCCCGGAGCAGCACCATGTGGGTAATCAGAGTGCGCAAGAGCACGCTTTCCGGGCAGATGCAGCCGCTGCCCCCGGTCTTGACGCCCCCCATGACGATGAGCTTGATGCCGTCCAACTGGCGGGAGTAATTCTCCGGGATGTCGTCCACTTTGGGGTTGAGCTTGAAAAATCCCCCCATCTTCCCGGGTTGGGACTCCGTGCGTTCGGCCACGAGTTCTTTCATCATGCATATGGGGGTGATGTTTTCCGGGTCGGGCACCCCCAGGGCCAGGGCCAGGTTGGCGTCCGGGTCCGCGTCCACGGCCAGGACCTTTTTGCCCTGGTCCCGAAAGTATTTGATGAGAAGCGCGGCCAGGGTGGTCTTCCCCACCCCGCCTTTGCCGCTGATGGCGATTTTCATGTATAATCTCCTGGTTGGAATATAATTTTAGATAATTATAAAAGATTTACCACAGAGACACAAAAGGCGCAGAGAAAAAGATAGGGATCAGGGGCCAGGGGGCAGGGGTCAGAAAAAACACTCCCTGGTCCCTGACTCCTGGCCCCTGGCCCCTAACCCATTATTTTCTCTGTGTTTCTCTGTGTCCTCTGTGCCTCTATCCTGAAAAGTTCTATTTACCTGGCGGCACAGGCGTCTCGCCTGTGCGGTTTTAAGGCGGGCGAGACGCCCGCCCTACGTGCTTTTCATGGTTTGCTGGTGCGCTAAAGGCCCATGAAGAGATGTGGTGAATCTTTTTTCTATGGAGACTTCATGAAAACTAGCATCGAACCCCTGCCTCCGGAGCTGGAATCCCGCGTCCGGGCCAGGCTGGCAGCTAATCCTTTCGTTAAATTCATCGGTATCCAGGTCCCTGAATTGGGCCGGGGCTTTGCCCGGTTCCTCCTGCCTTTTAAGCCGGAGTTGGCCAATTCCATCGGCTTGCTCCAGGGCGGGGTCATCGCCGCCCTGGCCGACGAGGCCGTGGCCTTTGCGCTCTACAGCCTGGTGCAGGAAGGGGAGACCATCAACACCGTGGAGATGAAGATCAACTTCCTGGCCGCGGTGCAGGAAGGAGAAATCGAGGCCGTGGCGCAAATCGCCAAACGGGGCCGCACCATCTCCCTGGGTGAATTCGAGGTGCGCCAGGGAGAGCGCCTGGTGGCCAAGGGCCTGTGCACCTATATTCACCTGGCGAAGAGATAGGGGCCAGGGGTTAGGGATTAGGGATTAGGGAAAAGACATAATCTTCTTTCAGAATCATCTCTGGGGCCTCGGCACACCTATAAATTCTGAACAGGTTCTGAGGGGCCTTCCTTTAACTTTGGAACTCGGAACCCGGAACTCGGAACTTTCCCCTAAAAAGAAAAGGCAAGCCCAGGACCTCGCCAGTAACTTGCCTTAATTCCGCAATTAATTTATGGTGGAGCTGAGGGGATTTGAACCCCTGACCCCTTGAATGCCATTCAAGTGCTCTTCCAGCTGAGCTACAGCCCCAGACCCAAATATGATAATTAACAAAAGCGCCGGGTGCTGTCAAGGGCCGGGAAGACAAAACTTTGGGTATCTGCCGCTGCTTTCTGCCGATGGCAGGTGCCCCTCCGTCAAGGCAAATCATTATCCATAAATCGGTGGGGAACTGGATAATTACTGATATAGAGTATTTGCAGGCCGCGCGCTCCCCTCACCCTGCCCTCTCCCCCCTCCGGGGGAGAGGGAATTGCCTGATACTAAGTTGCCGTCAAAGAGGTATTATGATGTATGTCGCGAACCTTGTGTTCGCCTTTCAACGCCTGGGTGAACACAAGGTTCGCCCCTACGGTAAAATACCTCTTTGATAGCGAATTGGTATGACATACCCATACGATACAACCTTATGATTAACGGTCTCCCCCCAGGAGGAGCGGGCAATGCTTGGCATACCTATAAAATATCAACTTATGGATATATCAGTATTAATCCCCTCTCCCCTCGGGGGAGAGGGCTAGGACGGGGGGGTGTCTGAATGTGTCGTCGCCTGATGTGTTTTGCCCTCATCCGAACTTGCGGGTAATGATAAGGCCAAGGGAGAGGGAGAAAGGGAAATGCGGTTGACCAGGATTTGCAATTTATTCTAAGATAAATAGTTTGTTGAGCATTCTCAAAAAATAGGGGCGGAAGGCTTAAGGGTCGGATATAGGGAAAAAAATAGATGCCGCCTGAGAACCGGATCAATGTGCTGTTCGTCATTAAACCCGTGCAGTGGAGCGGCGCGGACCGCGTCTTAATGGACGTGGCCGCGGCTCTCAACAAGGAAAAATATCGGGTCATCTTTGCCGTCATCGGCCTGCATCCGGAACAAGAGGCCAAAATTCCCGGCCATTTTCACCAGATCAGGTTCGAGATGCCGAATTTGCACGGCTGGCGGCAGTTCATTTTTTGCCTCCGGCTCGGCTGGCTGATCATCAAGCACAAGATTAAGATTATTCACATGAACAGCTACCATCCGGGTAATTATGTCCGCCTGGCGGCTTTTCTTTTCCGGGTCCCCGTCATCATCGACCATTGGCACGGCTTTAACCGCTTCAGTTTTAAGAGAAGAATGCTCTGCCGGCTGTATAATCATTTTACGGACCTCAGCTTTGTGGTCTCCGCGGGGGTGGGGGATTATATCCGGGAGCAAATCGGGACCGGCGCGGCGAAGATCCGGGTGCTGTATAACGCAGTGGACCCGGCGCGGTTTGCCGGCCGCAAGTCTCCCCAAGAAGTCCGAGACGAGTTGGGAATCCCCTCCGGGCAGCCGGTGGTGGGCCTGGTGGCCCGCCTGGACCACCGGGCCAAGGGCCACCTGGAGCTGATTCAGGCCATGGCCTTGTTGCAAGACCGCCATGCCTTCCATGCCCTGATGGTGGGGGGCGGCCGGCGGCAGGAGGAGATGCGGGACCTGGCCGGGTCCCTGGGATTGGGGGACCGGGTGCATTTTTTGGGGAACCGCCGGGATGTGCCGGACCTCTTGGGGGCCATGGATATCTTTGTCCTGCCCAGCCACAGCGAAGGCGTCTCCCTGGCGGTCCTGGAGGCCATGGCCGGGGGCTTGCCGGTGATTGTCAGCGCGGTGGGAGGGCTTCCCGAAATCATTCATCATAAAGAAACCGGGCTGCTGGTCCCTCCCAAGGACGCGGAAGCCCTGGCCGGAAGCCTGGCCCGGCTCCTGGAGAACCCGGATTTGGCCAAGAGACTGGGAGAGAAGGCCCGGGAGCGCATTAAAGAAAAGTACTCCATAGAGCGTATGGCCCAGGTGGCTAATGCCGCGTATGATGAGCTGGTAGAGAAGAAATTGGGATAGTGATAAATCAGTGGTCAGTGGTCGGTGTTCAGTGGTCAGTAATGATAAGGGAATTAACCACCGGCTACTGACCACTGGCCACTGACCACTAATGAATCAAATGGCCCCAATTATTAAGACCCCCATCAAAATTCTCCAACTCCTGGCCACCATGCCCGTGGGGGGCGCGGAAATCATGGTGGCGGATATTGCCGCCGGCCTGGACCCGAGCCGGTTTGAGGTGATAACCGCGTGCCTCGGCGAGCCCGGGGCCATGGGGGAAGAGCTCAGCCGCCGGGGGAAACGGATAATCAGCCTGGGGCTGGACCTTAAGCGCAATTCGGCGTTCACCCTGGTGCGGCGGGTCCGGAGGCTGCTCCAGGAAATCCGGCCGGATATCTTGCACACCCATCTGTACCATGCCAATCTCTACGGCCGGGTGGCGGCGTTGGGGCTGGGATTGCCCGGAGTGGTGGCCACGGTGCATAATATCTATGCCCGGGTGAAACGGCACCGCTGCCTGGCCAATTACCTGCTGGCCCGGCTGGGCGATTATGTCCTGGTCTTCAGCCCCCAGGTCCGGGAAGACGTGCGGCGCTATGACCGGGTGCCGGAGGATAAGCTGCGGATGCTGACCCCGGGGGTGCGCCTGGAGGGGCAGAGTTGCGGGGAACGCCGGGAAGAAGCGAGGACGGAGCTGGGAGTTACCGGCTTCTGCCTGGGCAACGTGGCCCGGCTGGAGGAGCAGAAAGGGCATGAGGACCTCCTGGCCGCGGTGAGCCGGGTGCGCCGGGACATCCCCGATTTGACGCTTCTGCTGGTGGGAGATGGCAGCCGGGCTGCGCAGCTTAAAGGCCTGACCCGGGAATTGGGGCTGGAGCAGGTGGTGCGCTTTCTGGGCGCCCGGCGGGATATTCCCGAGATTTTACCGGCCCTGGATGTCTTCGTGATGCCCTCCCGTTGGGAAGGCATCCCCTTAACCTTGCTGGAGGCTATGGGCTGCGGCCTGCCCGCCGTCTCCACCCGGGTGGGCCGGGCCCCGGAGATCATCCAAGACGGGGCCAACGGCCGCCTGACGCCGGCGGCCGACCCCGAGGCCCTGGCCCGGGCCGTCCTGGAGCTTTACTATGAGCCGGAGAAACGGCGGCAATGGGGGGAGCAAGCCCGGCGCACCGTTTTGGAAAAATATACCCTGAAGCATTTCTTGGACCAATTTGCGGCCATTTATCTGGAGCTTTACGAGAAGGCTAAAGGACCAGTGATCAGTAATCAGTGACCAGTAATCAGTGGAGAAAAAAGTGTCATTGTATCTGCTTAGACTGGCCCTTGACCCCTGGCCCCTGACCACTGGCCACTGACCACTGGCCACTGGCCACTGCATATGCCGACACCACACCGGACCTACACCATCCTGCACACCGAATCCTCCCTGGGGTGGGGCGGCCAGGAGCGACGCATTTTGGCGGAAGCCCTGGCCATGCGGGAACGGGGGCATCGCCTGCTTCTGGCCTGCGACCCCAAAGGGGAACTTTTCCCCCGGGGGCAACGGGCCGGATTTTTGGTCCTGCCCCTGGCCTTCGGAGGTTGGCGCAATTTCCCGGCAGGACTGGCTTTACGCCGGTTCCTGCTCCGGGAGGGGGTGGACTTCCTCAATACCCACAGCTCCCTGGATTCCTGGGTGGGGACGCTGGCCCTCACCGGCCTGAAAAAGCCCTTCCTGGTGCGCACCCGGCACCTCTCCACCCCGGTGAAAATGAACCGGCCCACCCGGTGGCTCTATAACACCCCCAAAGCGACCATCACCACCAGCCAGGGCATCAAGGAGTTGTTGCAAGAGCGGTTGGGGGTACCGGAACCCAAAATTCTTTCCATTCCCACCGGGGTTTCGCTCCGGGATTTCGCGCCCCGGCAACCGGATGCGTCTCTGCTGGAGAAGCTGCAAATCCCGGCGGGCGCCTTTATCTGGGGCATGGTCTCCGTGCTCCGCTCCTGGAAAGGGCACCTCTACGCCTTGGAGGCCCTGAAAGAACTGGCGGACGCCGGACTGAAGACCTGTCTGGTGGTGGTAGGCGAAGGGCCTTACCGCAGCCTCATCGAACCCCGCATCGAGGAGTTGGGGCTGTCAACCCGGGTGCGCCTGGTGGGTTACCAGGAAGACGTGGCCCCCTGGCTGGCCTTGATGGACGTGGTGGCCATGGCCTCCTACGCCCACGAGGGCGTGCCCCAGGCCGTGCTCCAGGCTCTGGCCATGGGCAAACCCGTGGTGGGGACCACCGTGGGGGGCATCCCGGAGGTGATCGTTCCCGGGGAGACCGGCTTGCTGGTCCCGCCCAAGGATGCTCCGGCCCTGGCCGCAGCCCTGCGCCGGCTAGATGAGCATCCGGAGCAGCGCACGGAGATGGGCCGCCGGGGCCGGGAGCTGGCAGCGCGCGAATACTCTTTAGAGAAGATGGCCGCGATGGTGGAACATGTGTATGATTTGGTGTGGAGGGATGAGCTTTCAGCTGTCAGCAATCAGCTGTCAGTTTAATGATTATTTTAAAAAAGCTGAAAGCTGATCGCTGACAGCTGAAAGCTATTTCAAATGTCATTTTACCTGGAAACTCATTGGCTATTTATACTAATTTTCGGTGTCATCCTCATTTGGGCCGGGTCTTTGTTTCTGGTGCGCCATCTGACCAAGACCCGCCTGCTTCGATCCCTGATGGAGCAGGATCTGGGCAATGGACCCGCCGCCGTTTTCCAGGCGGACGAGGCCAGGCCGGAAGACCTGGCGGCCCGGGAAATCATCCGCCAATACCGCCGCCGCTACCTCCTGAAGCTATGGCCGGGCACGGCCTTCAGTTTTAAAGTGGTCAATGACCTGGCCCTGGAATTGATCCAGGAGATCGCCCGGGTCTATTACCCCGGGGAGGAGAGGCCGGAATTCAAGGCTTCTCTGAAAGATCTGGTGGCCCTCTACAACCGGGTGGGGGCGCGTCTTGACGGGCTCTTGAACACCAAGGCGCTGCGGCCTTTCCGGGAGGTGGAAGTGCAAACGGTGTTGCGCTACCATGAAGTCTACCAAAGCGTCAAGAACCACTGGGGGTATCAGTTCATCAAGCGGCACCACCTGGACAAGGTGGCCAGTTGGGGCTGGGCGGTCCTGAATTACGCCAATCCCTGGTATTGGGGCCGGAGAGCGGCCTTTGAGGGGAGCAAGGAAGCCATGGCCCGGCTGGCCCTGGCCAAAATCGCGGATATTGTCGGGGAAGAGGCGATTTTGCTATATGGCAGGCGAGTTGACTGATTCATGTTAAAGCTTCTAAAAACCCATTTCGGCTTTGATCAATTCCGGCCTTTGCAGGAGGAGATCATCCGCTGCGTGGCCGCGCCAAGAGACGTTTTGGTGCTGATGCCCACCGGCGGCGGCAAGTCCCTGTGCTATCAATTGCCGGCGTTGATGCTGCCGGGACTGACCCTGGTTATCTCACCTTTGATCTCCCTGATGAAAGACCAGGTGGACGCGCTCAAAGCCAACGGCATTCCCTCGGCTTTCATTAACAGCAGTTTAACCCGGGGGGAAATCGCCGCCATCCAGACCGACGCGCTCCAGGGAAAGATAAAGATTCTGTACGCGGCTCCGGAACGTTTGGCTCTTTCTGAATTCCAGGCTTTCCTGCAGAAAATTAAAGTCAGTCTCCTCGCCATTGACGAATCCCACTGCATCAGCGAATGGGGGCACGATTTCCGCCCCGATTACCTGAACCTCAAATTGCTTCGGGAGATCTTCCCCGAGACGCCGGTAATGGCCCTCACCGCCACGGCCACGAAACAGGTGCGGGAGGATATCATTCGGCAGTTGGGCCTGGATAAAGGAAAGATTTTTATCTCCAGTTTCAACCGCCCCAATCTTTCCTATACGGTGCTGCCCCAAAAAAATGCTTACGACCAATTGTTGGAGATACTGCGGGAACACCGGGATGATTCAGCCATCATCTACTGTTTTTCCCGCAAAGACACCGAGAATCTGGCCGCGGATTTGCGCACGGAGGGGTTCAAGGCCCTGCCCTACCACGCGGGCCTGGAAAGCGAGGAACGCCGGAGCAATCAGGAGAAATTCATCCGGGATGAAGTCCAGATCATCGTGGCCACCATCGCCTTCGGGATGGGAATCGATAAGCCGGACGTGCGCCTGGTGATTCACTACCATCTGCCGAAATCCGTCGAAGGCTACTACCAGGAAACGGGACGGGCCGGCCGGGACGGCATTCCCAGCAGATGTATTCTCTTTTACTCTTCTGCGGATGCCATGAAACAACAGTTTTTTATCAAGCAGATAGAAGATGACCTGGAGCGGAAAAACGCCTTTCTGAAGCTCGATAAGATGGTGGCATATTGCGAACTGGCAACTTGCCGCCGGCATTATCTTCTCTCCTATTTCGGGGAGGATTACCGGGAAGACAGCTGCGGCGGCTGCGATATCTGCCTGTCGCCGCCGGAAGAGTTCGACGCCACCATCATCAGCCAAAAGATCATGTCCGCGGTCATCCGCACGGGCCAACGGTTCGGGATGAATTACGTTCTCGACGTCTTGTTGGGTTCGAAGAATAAACAAATCCTGGAACGCAACCATAACCGGTTGTCGGTATACGGCATCGTCGATGATTTTTCCAAGGATGAGCTGCGGCGGATTACCGGTCAATTGCTGTCCCGGAATCTGCTGGGAAAAAGCGGCGACGAATACCCGGTTCTGGCCTTGACCGAGAGGGGTATGGGTTTCTTAAAGGAGCGGGAGGAAATCCGTCTGCCCAGGCTTATTTCCAGCGCCAAATTATCCGTCCCCGTGGATGCGGCGGACCGGGAATACCACAGGGATTTATTTGAAAAGCTGCGTCTCCTGCGCAAACAAATAGCAGATGAAAACGGGGTGCCGCCGTATGTTGTTTTCGGCGACCTGGCCCTGCGGCAGATGGCCTTTTATCTGCCGCAAAGCGAGGAGAACTTCATCAAAATGAGTGGTGTGGGCCAGCAAAAGCTAAAAGAATACGGCAAGATATTTATGGCGGTGATTCAATCTTACGCGGAGGAAAACAATCTCAGCCCTAAAGATATTCCCGGGAAAAGATCGCCTATGTCCCGCCGGGTGAAACGGGAGGGATCGACTTACCAGGAGACCAAAAAACTGGTTCTGGAAAAAAGGTCCATTGAGGAAATGGCGAGTAATAGAGGCCTGGCGGCCACGACCATAGCCTCTCATATTGAAAAGTTGCTCAGCTCCGGAGAAGAAATTGATATTGATTATTTACGGCTGCCGCAAGAGAGATTTGAAATAATAAAAGCCGGGTTCCAAAAATCCGGGGGCATGGCCCTGACCCCGGTCAAAGAAATGCTGGGGGATGATTTTTCTTTTGAGGAATTGAGGATCGCAAGGCTGTTTTTATAAGAGCTCAAAGTTCAAAGTTCAAGGTTTAAGGTTGATGGCCTGGTAAAAAGTCAGAATTTCCAACAATCGGCATTTAAAGTTGCTGATTTTATTGAGAGCGATTAGGGGAAATCAGCTTTTTTTTGACTTTTTACAGGGCCATCAAAGGTTCAAAGTTAATGAACGGTGCGCATCGCACGATTCGGTAATAACTTAAGACCCCGAGAAATTCTTTAATCTGTCATTCTGATCTGAACGGAGCGAAGCGGAGTGAAGAATCTGGCTTATGGGCGAAAGGATCTCCATTCTGCTTGTAATCATCGGCAACTCAGGGAAAAGCCTTTCCGCCAAAAACGAGATTCTTCGGTCGCTCCGCTCCCTCAGAATGACAAGTGGGGATAATTCTGCAGAGGTCTCAACTTTGAACCTTGAACTTTGAACTTTGAACTCCTCACACTGCAAATGAAAATAAAACTAACCTTAAATTTGAAAGAGCGCTTGATCACCGCCTTGGCGTATATCTGGTACCGCCTGGACCGGCGGCACCGGGAGATTACCCGGCGCAACCTGGAGTTCGCGTATGGAGCGGACCTAGGCCCTGAAGAGAGGGAGCGCCTGGCCCGGGCGGTCTTCCGGCATTTTATCCTCTTCGGCTGGGAAATCCTGGAGCTGCTGCTGGCTCCCCTGTCCCGGATCAGAAAGAAGGTCGTCATCTTGGGGCAGGAGCACTTGTCCCGGGCCCTGGCCCAGGGCCGGGGGGCCATCGTGGTGGCGGCCCACGCAGGCAACTGGGAATATACGGTCTTGGGCTACGGCCTGCAATATGGACCGGCCGGAGTGGTGGGCCGGGAGTTGGACCACCCCTGGGGCCGGGCCCTGGCCCGGTACTTGCGGGAGCGGGGCGGCAACGCGATGGTGGACAAACAGCGGGGGCTGAAAGGGATCCTGGGCCAACTGAAACTGAACCGGCCGGTGGGCATCGTCATCGACCAGAATACCACCACCGAGGGGGGCCTGCTGGTGGATTTTTTCGGGAAGCCGGCCCGCACCACCCCGGTGGCCGCGATTCTGGCGCGGCACCGGGATATCCCGGTGCTGCCCGCCTTCTCCCGGCGTTTGTCCGGAGGGGGCCATCTGATGGTCATCTTCCCTCCCATTCCCACGGAAAAAAGTAGGGACGCGGACGCGGATATCCTCGGGCACCTGCGGCTCCAAAGCCGGGCCCTGGAGGCCTGGGTGCGCTCCTGCCCGGACCAATGGCTCTGGCTCCACCGGCGCTGGAAGAACCAGTTTCCCCAGATTTATGAATAGCAGGGGGCGGGGGCCAGAAGTTCAAAGTCAAAAGGTAAAAGGAAAAAACCGTTCACTAATGATTTGCGAGGATTGGCTTTTTACCGAAGACCGGAGACCGAAGACCATACTAAAGGTGGAAGGATAAAGACCGTGGAAAACAAGGCAATGCTGGCGGCATTAAATAAAAAAGTGGATGAACAGGGAATCAGCCGTTTTTTCGGCACGGAGCTGGAGGAACTGGGGCCGGGGCGGGCAAAGGTGGCCATGACCTGTAAGCCGGAGATGGCCAATATCCTGGGGATGGTCCATGGCACCGCGCTCTTCGCTTTGATCGACGAGGCCTTTCAGGCCGCGGTCAACGCCCACGGCGCCGTGGCCGTGGCTTTGAATATGAACCTTACCTTCCACGCGGCGCCGGCCATGGGGGAGCGCCTCACCGCCACCACCCGGGAACTCCATTGCGGCAAACGCACCGCCACTTATTTCATTGAAGTCACGAATTCACGGGGAGGATTGGTGGCAACTTGCCAGGCCCTGGCCTACCGCAAGAGCCAGCCGCTGGAGTTCGGCTCTTGAGGCCGCCTGTCCGCGGTCAGCTTCCCCCTTTGCCCTTGTTCTTGGGGGCAGGTCCCGGGGGAGGGCAGGATTTCAGATCGACGTTTGCGGCCAATTTGAGTTGAAGGCACTTGACCAACCCGGCGTAGGAGGAGACTTTGATGACCCTGCCGAATTCGGCCCGGAGGTTGTCCACCAGACTCACCTCCTCGATGATGAGGTCATAAATCATCCAGCCCTTGGGGCTGTTCAGGAGCTGGAACCTTACGGGAATTTTGTCATTGGGGCGCAAGACCGTGATGCGAACTTCCGCGGTGTCTCCTTTGATACTCTCCCCTTCGTAAGCCACCTTTGATTTGCCGAAATCATCCAGCTTATCGGCATAGGAAGCCTTCAGGAGTTCGGTGAACATGCGGATGAACTCGCTCTGCTGGGACTGGCTGAGTTTTTTCCAGGTGTCCCCCAGGCAGCGCTTTCCCATTTCCTGATAATCAACCCGGCGGAGCGCGGACTCCTCAATGAGACGGAGCCGGTTGGCCTTCTGGCCCGGCGCCTGGTAAGCCGGATTGTGCAGGATACTCATTACTTCGTCGATGACGGCCTTGACATTATCGGTGGGCGGGCCGGCTGCAACTTGGGAAACGGCCAGACCCAAATGTAGCGCTAAGACCAGGGCCAACCCCCGGAGTATCATGGTTCCTTGCTTTTTCTCGATTCTCATGACATCAACCTTCCCGGCCAGGCCGAGCGCAGGCCACCCCGGCAAGCCCTTGATTTTTGCTGTTTTCAAAGGAGGGGCCGGAGGGTAGTCTTATTTCCTTCCCCTCCCCCTGGGGGGGGTGAGTTGCATTAATAGTGATTGTAAAGAAAATTTTTGGATAAGCAATGAGCAAAAATGCCTATTTGCATCAAAGGATATCTGGTCTTAAGCCTGGAAGCCGGCTACCTTCTACCTATTTATATGTATAGAAAAGGTAACTAACCTACATAGCATTAATTTTCAATCCCCATCCGCCAGTTATTTTCAAAAAAAAAGGCCGGGCCGGACCCCGATCCGGCCTGGCCACAAAAGCCCTAATAAATCAGCATTATACAGGGCCCTTTACATCTTCTGGATCCTTTGCATTTCTTCGATCTTGGTCCGCAGCCGCCGCACCAGTTCGTTGTAGGAAGACTCCCGGATCACCTGGCCGAACTGGGTGCGGTAATTGCTCACCAGGCTGACCCCCTCGATGACCACGTCGTAGACCATCCATCCCTGGGATTTATGCATCAGCCGGTAATTCATGGGGATCTTGTCGTTTTTCCGCATCACCATGGTGCGCACTTCGGCGTAATCGTCCCCTTCTTTGAGTTCCGGGGAGTATTGGACCTTTTCGTCGGAATAGTTCATGATTTTATCCGAGTAGGAAGCTTCCAGGAGTTCCCCGAAGAGGCGCACGAATTCCTGACGCTGGCTGGCGCTCAACGATTTCCAGGACGCGCTCAAGGACCGTTTGGCCATCTCTTCGTAGTCAAAGCGGCGGTCCACGATCTGTTTGATCCGGTCCCGGCGCTGCTTCTTCATGGCCGGAGCTTTCAGGAAGGGGTCTTGCAGGGTGCTGATGACCTCATCCACTACGCTTTTAACCGCCTCAGTGGGACTTTCCGCCCCGGCTCCGGACACGGCCAGGGCCAGGGAAAGGGTTAAGGACAGTGCTAAGACCTTTATCATCATAAACCGCATCAGATGCTCCTTTAAGGACAGTTTTTGGTTTTTGGTTTTGGTGAAAAAATATTGAATTCGCAATGATTATCAAAGGGATAACAAAATAATATACTTAATTTGGCAGTATTTTCAAGCGGACGCCAAACGGCTTTTTCTAACGGAGGTATAGAGGCAGGCTATTCCTTGATATCTATATTAAATAAAAACAGACCATTTGCTTAACCAGTATTCCTAATCCGTTGAACAAAAAACCAAAAACTAAAAACTGCCCTTCAAACTTTGCCGTGCAGGTATTTGCCGATCAGTTCCTCCCATTCCACCGCGGATTCGGTGTCCCGAATCCTGCCGCCGTTGGGGATGGCTTTTCCGGACCCCCCTGGGGAGAGCTTGACGAATTTATCGCCGATGATGCCTTTGGTGCGGATGGAGGCGATGGCGTCGTCATAAAGGTTGACTCCCGGCTTCATCCGCAGCAGCAGCTTGGCCCGGTCTCCGGAGGTCAATTGAATGGCCTCCACCCGGCCCACTTCCACCCCGGCCACTTCCACCGCGGCTCCGGGTTTGAGCCCGGAAATGTTGTCAAAGTCCGCCATCACCCGGTATCCGCTTCCGAAAAGCTCCAGTTTCCCCAGGTGGATGGCCAGATAGGCCAGACAAGCCAGGCCCGCCAGTACGAAGACGCCCACCGCCAACTCCAGGCTGCCTCGTTTCATAAGACTCTCTATGCCTCCAGGAAATCGGGTTCGCCCCGAATAAAGCTCTGCACTACCGGGTCCGGGTGTTGCTTAATTTCCTCGGGGCCACAGCAGGCTATGATGCGCCCATGGTGCAGCATGGCCACGACGTCGGCGATCGAGAAGACTTCCGGAATATCGTGGGCCACCACCAGGGCGGTGTAGTTGCTCGCCGCATGGGTCTTTTTGATCAGATGGAACACGGTGTTGCACATGGGCGGGTCCAGCCCGGTCACCGGTTCATCGAAGAGAATGATCTCCGGCTCCTGGATCATGGCCCGGGCCAGGGCCACCCTCTTTTTCATGCCGCCGCTCAGTTCATCGGGAAATTTCCTGCCTGCTTCCAGGGAAAGATTCATCTGCTCCAGGCGCTCATGCACCCGGCGCACGATCTCCCCTTCCGGCAGCCGGGCCTTCTCCCTCAAGGGGAAGGCGATGTTTTCAAAAACGTTCAGGGAGTCGAAGAGCGCCCCGCCCTGAAAGAGGACCGCGAACCGCTTTTTCAGGTCCTGGAGCTTGCGTCCCTTCAACTTGGTAATGTCCAGGCCGTCCACCAGCACCTGGCCCCGGTCGGGTTTCAGCAAGCCGATAAGATGCTTCAGGAGAACGCTTTTGCCTACCCCGCTTTTGCCGATAACCACCGTGATCTTGCCGGTGGGAATCTCCAGGTTGATGCCGTCCAGCACCGCCTGGCCGTTAAAGGATTTATGGAGATCGACAACCTGGATCATGGTTCACATAAAGAAGGAGGTGAGGAGATAGTCCCAGGCCAGCACCAGGACTGCGGACAGGACCACGGTCTGGTTGGTGGCCCGGCTCACCCCTTCGGCTCCGTGCTCGGTATGGTAGCCCTTGTAACTGGCCACCAGGATGATGGTGAGGCCGAAGACCAGGGATTTGACGATGCCGCCGTTAATGTCCAGAGGCACTACGCTCTGAACCATGCCGGAGAAATAGGAGCCGGAACTCACCCCCAGGAGGACCACGCCCACCAGGTATCCCCCCAGGATGCCCACCACGTCGAAGATGGCGGTGAGCAGCGGTACCGCGATCAATCCGGCCAGCAGCTTGGGCATCACCACGTATTGTACTGGGTTGACGGCCATGGTGTCCAGGGCGTCCAACTGCTCGGTGATGCGCATGATCCCCACCTCAGCGGTGACCGCGGATCCGGCCCGGGCGGAGACCATGAGGGCCGTGAGCACCGGGCCCATTTCCCTAATCAGGCTCAGGGCCACAGCCGCGCCCAGCGCGCCTTCGGAGCCGTATTTTCTTAGGGTGTAATACCCCTGCAGGCCCAGGACCATGCCGGTGAACAGGGCGGTAAGCAGGATGATCAGGGTGGATTTCACCCCGATCTGATTGATCTCCTGGAGGACCCGGCGGGGCCGGAAGGGAGGCACGAAGGCCAGGGCCAAACCCTGTAGGAGGAAGAGTTGGATACGGCCCGTTTCCCGCACCCAGTTCAGTACCACGCGGCCCAATAACTGTATGAAGGCAACCATGTATTCGGCTGATTAACCGGATTAACTATTTGAATAATCCCTTCTTATCTAAATTAATGGTGGTGAAAAAGCAAGAGGAAAGAGGAAGGAAGACGAAACGACGCTCAGAGAAATCACCGACAGCCGCGGGACAAGGAAAATTATTAATTAGCCGTTCAGTTATTTTGATCACTATTTTAATTGAAATTATTTATTAAAAAAGATATGTTTATACGTGGTGAATTCTATATTAGATTCAACAGCTAAGGAGGATAGCGGAGCGGGAAAGCAAGGGATTGGTTATCCGGCCAAGGGGACTTTCCGTGGTCAATCCGCTGGTAGACCTTCCATGTTGCCGGTGGTCTCACCGGCAACCTAACCTATGAGAAGGAGGTTTTCTCATGAAAAAGACCGGGGTTTTATTGGTTGTTCTGTCTTTATTGGTTTTTGCCCACCTTGCTTATGCCGTCACCGTGATGCCCGACCTCAGGGGCACCTGGACGGGGAAGACTACCCAGGCGGACATCGCCTCCCCTCCCGTAATTGACGTCACCTTAACCGTGACCGCGGCCCTGCCGGCGTCAGCTACCAACAAAAATTTTTCGGGCACGCTGACCATCGGGGTGAATACGATTAATGTGATAGTGAACAATACCCGGGAGTTTTATAAAGTGGAAGTTGTCCCGACTGACCAAGGGGTTGCCTTGGGCTTCGGCGGCGCCTTGGCCTGGGTGCCCGGTCCCAAGATTATAGTCCATGGGCTAGGATTTAATGGGCACCCATACAAAGGCTTTATTCTAAATAAGCAGGGCCCTTAATTGATTCAAGCCTGCCCAACCTGACCAGGCTCCCCTGATGGGGGAGCCTGGTTTTTTCTCGCCCTCCATCTCTCTGCGGTAAATCAATATCTCCCCACATACCCCAAGAGCCGGAAAGCGTTATTCTCAGGAAATTTCGCTGCTGAAATTTGAATCCCCTACCCCTTTTACTTATTTTAGGTATAATATGTGTCGCTCCCGGACAGGAGCAGGGAGTAAACTTAAGGAGGCGCCATGCCTGTAAGGGTAGCCATTAATGGTTTCGGCCGCATCGGCCGCTGCCTGGCTAGATTGATTACCGGAATGAAGGAACTGGAGCTGGTGGCCATCAACAGCCGGGCCGACACGGAAAGGGACATCCATCTCCTGCGCCATGATTCGGTGCACGGCCGTTTTGCCGGCACCGCGGAAGCACGTGACGACACACTTTACTTAAACGGCAAAGAGGTCCGCATCACCCGGGTCTTACAGCCCCAGAACCTGCCCTGGAGGGAGTTGGGGGTGGAGGTGGTTCTGGAATCCACCGGCGCGTTTCGGGACCGGGCTTCCAATGAAGGCCACCTGGCTGCGGGCGCCAAGAAAGTGGTGCTGTCCGCGCCCGGGAAGAAGATCGACGCCACCTTTGTTTGCGGCGTAAACCTCCATACTTACGATCCGAAGCGGCACCACATCATCTCCAACGCGTCCTGCACCACCAACTGCCTGGCCCCGGTGGTGAAAGTCCTCCATGACAATTTCGACGTGCAGCACGGCTTTATGACCACCGTCCATTCCTACACCATGGACCAACGCCTGCTGGACGGCTCCCATGAGGATCTGCGCCGGGCCAGGGCCGCGGCCCTGTCCATGGTGCCCACTTCCACCGGCGCGGTCAAGGCGGTGACCGAGGTTATTCCGGAATTGAAGGGCCGCCTGGACGGCCTCTCGGTCCGGGTCCCCACCCCCAACGTCTCCCTGACGGACTTTGTGGCCACGGTGGAGCGGAGCGCCACCAAGGAAGAGGTCAACCAGGCCCTGGTGGCCGCGGCCCAGGAAGGCCCTCTGCAAGGGATTTTGGCCGTGTGCGCCGAGCCCCTGGTCTCCATCGATTTTAACGGCAGCACTTATTCCGCGACGGTTGATCTGGCATTGACTAATGTCCTGGGAGAAAAACTGGTCAAGGTGATGGCCTGGTACGATAACGAGATGGGGTTCTCCCAGCGCATGCTGGACCTGGCGGCGTACATCGGCCAGCGCCTTACTTAACGGGCTTAAGAAGGAGGCGTCGTTGAAATTTATCGATGAAGTGGATCTCAAAGGCAAAACCGTGTTCATCCGGGTGGACTTCAACGTGCCCCTGGACCGAAACCGCAACATCACCGACGACACCCGCATCCGCGCGGTGTTGCCCACCATCAACTATTGTCTGGAAGGGGGCGCCAAGGTCATCCTGGCATCCCATCTGGGACGGCCCAAAGGCCAACGCATGGAAGAGTTCTCCCTGGCCCCAGTGGCCCGCCGCCTGGCCTACCGCCTCCACAAAAAGGTGAAATTCGCCCCGGACTGCATCGGCCCGGAGGTGGATAAACTCAAAAAGAAGATGAAGGGCGGAGACGTCCTCCTTCTGGAAAATCTCCGTTACTACGCCGGGGAAGAGAAGAATGACCCGGAATTCGCCAAAGAGTTGATGAAAGGCGTGGACATTTATGTGGACGACGCCTTTGCCGTGGCCCACCGGGTCCATGCCTCGGTGGAGGCGGTGACCCACTTCGCGCCCGCCTGCGTCGCCGGCTTTCTGATGCGGGACGAAGTGCACTATTTCCATAAGAGCATGGAAGATCCGGCCAGGCCCCTGGTGGCCATCGTCGGCGGGGCCAAAATCTCCGGCAAGCTCACCGCCCTGGTCAATCTCCTGAAGCACGTGGACAAGATGATCATCGGCGGGGCCATGGCCAATACCTTTTTGAAGGCCATGGGCTACAACACTGGCAAGTCCCTGGTGGATGACAATCTCCTGGATACGGCCAAGAACTTGATGGCCACCGCGATCTCCAAAAAGGTCAAGTTTTATCTGCCCGTGGACTGCGTGGTGGCGGACCGCCTGGAAAAGCAGGCGGAGACCAAGATCATCCCGGTGCAGGAAGTGCCGCAGGATTGGATGATAGTAGATATCGGCCCGGCCACGGTCACCCTCTTCGGAGAGGCCCTCCAGAACGCCAAGACTATCATCTGGAACGGTCCCATGGGCGCGTTCGAGTACGACGCCTTCGGCCGGGGTACCATGGCCATGGTCCACAAGGTGGCGGAATCATACGCCTTGACCATCGTCGGCGGCGGGGATACGGATGTGGCCGTGCACAAGGCCGGAGAATTCCAGAGATTTTCTTATGTATCCACCGGCGGCGGCGCCTTCCTGGAACTGCTGGAGGGCAAGAAGCTGCCGGGCATCGCGGCCCTGGAGAATTGGGCCAAGAAGAACGGCCATGATTGAGCGCCAACTTTTAATCGCCGGCAATTGGAAGATGCACAAGACCCAAGGAGAGGCCCGGGTTTTGGCCCGGGAAATCCTTAGGGGTTTAAGCTATGGCCTCAGGGCGGAAGTGATGGTGGCGCCGCCCTACACCGCCTTGGCCGCAGTGGCCGCGGAACTTAAGGGGTCCACCATTACTCTGGGAGCCCAGGACGCGTTTTGGGAAAAGCAGGGTGCCTACACCGGGGCCATCTCCCCGGTGATGCTGGCGGACGCTGGCTGCCATTACGTGATCGTGGGCCACTCCGAAAGACGCCAGCACTTCGGAGACCGCGACCAAGACGTCAACCGCAAGCTCCTGGCGGTCCTGGACGCGGGCCTGGCCCCCATTCTGTGCATCGGTGAAACCATCGAAGAACGCCAGGCCGAAAAGACTCTGCACGTGGTGGCCGAGCAGCTTAAGGAAGGTCTGGCCGGACTGCCCGCCGGCTCCCGGGAGCGCGTGGTGATTGCCTACGAACCCGTCTGGGCCATCGGCACCGGCCTCACCGCCACGCCTGGCCAGACCCAGGAGGTGCACGCCTTTATCCGCAGCCTGCTCCGGGAGTTGATCGACCAGGCCGCGGAAAGTACCCGCATCCTTTACGGCGGCAGCGTCACCCCGGATAACGCGGCCTCTCTACTCTCCCAACCCGACATCGACGGCGCCCTGGTGGGGGGCGCGTCCTTGAAGAGCGACTCTTTTCTGAAGATAATTACGGCCGCGGGATGAGATAACGATAGCAAGTGATCAGTAATCAGTGACCAGTAATCAGTCTTTTCACTGATTACTGGTCACTGATTACTGGCGACCAAGAAAACTCCTTGCATCAGGGGGATGGGTTTTTTATAATGAATAGTTGATATGGGCACAATCGTCGTCGTCATTCATGTTCTGGTCTGTCTGGCCCTGATTTTTATCGTGCTCTTGCAGCACGGCAAGGGCGCGGGGATCGGCGCGGCCTTCGGGGGCTCCAGCCAGACGGTGTTCGGCAGCACGGGCGCGGCTCCTTTTCTGGCGAAACTTACCGCCGCGGCGGCCATCCTCTTCATGGTCACCTCCTTGGGCCTGACCTTTTTAGGCCGGCAGAAGGACACCTCGGTGATGCGGGGCGCCAGCGGCCCACCGGCGCAGCAGCAAACGCTTCCCGACGTCCCGGCGCCGCCTGCTCCTGCGCCCGCAGCTCCGGCTCAACCTGCGCCTGCTCCTCCAAGCTCGAAATGATATGCTCCTGCCGAAGTGGTGGAACCTGGTAGACACGCCATCTTGAGGGGGTGGTGGGGAATACCCGTGCGGGTTCAAATCCCGCCTTCGGCAC
>Ga0233425_10002498_pt1 | contig 35966 bp, 20 predicted proteins | sample Watercolumn_Towu_2_FD_181712 | JGI IMG/M metagenome (GOLD analysis project Ga0233425, IMG submission 181712) | Freshwater microbial communities from Lake Towuti, South Sulawesi, Indonesia - Watercolumn_Towuti2014_140_MG | ecosystem: Environmental > Aquatic > Freshwater > Lake | place...
GCTGCCGTGGCTGATGCTCCTGCTTTGCAGCGCGCCGTTGCTGGTCCTGGCGGCGTGGAAGCAGGTTTATCCCAGCGGGCGACTGCTCGGGCTGCTGCTCTTGCCTTGCGCGCTCACCATGGCCTTGCTGGTGTGGCACGATCTCTTCCTGGTGGTGGCCTGCGCCGACCTCCTGGTAGCACTGCTGGCCGCCGCCGACCTCAGTACGCTCCCCACGCGGCAGGCATTTTCCGCCGAACGCAAAGTGGCCCGGATCGCTTCGCTGCGCAAACCGCAACGGGTGTTCCTGCACATCAACAACCAGTCGCGCCGCGCATTTCAGTTGGACGTCCGCGACGACGTGCCGCAAGAACTGCGCGCGGCGCCGAGCCAGATGGCAGTGCAGTTGACAGGCCGCAGCCGCGCGTCGTTGCAATATGATTTCCTGGCCTCGCGCCGCGGCGCGTATTTGCTGGAACGCGTTTACCTGCGTGCCCGCAGCCGCGGAGGAATCTGGCAGCGCCTGATCGACGTGCCCGCGGTTTCGGAAGTCCACGTCTACCCCGACATGCAGCAACTGTCGGAATATGCCGTGCTCGCGCGGAAGAACCGCCTCAGCCTGATGGGAGTGCGCCGGACGCGGCGCGTGGGGCAGGATAACGAGTTTGAACGGCTCCGCGACTATACGCTCGACGACAACTACAAACACATCGACTGGCGCAGCACGGCCCGCCGGCGCAAACTGACCGTCAAGGACTTCCAGACCAATCAGAGCCAACGGATTGTCTTTTTGATTGACTGCGGCCGGATGATGAGCAACCACTCGGCCGGCTTCAGCCTCCTGGACCATGCGCTCAATGCCATGCTGATGTTGAGCTTCGTGGCGTTGCGCCAGGGAGACTCCGTGGGACTGGTCTGCTTCTCCGACCAGATTCACGCTCAAGTACCCGTGCGCGGCGGCATGACGCAAATGAATCGATTGCTCCACGCCGCCTTCGATCGGTTTCCGCAATTGGTCGAATCGCGTTACGACGAGGCGTTCCTGTACCTCGACACACACTGCAAGAAACGCTCCCTCGTGATCTTGATCTCGAATCTGATCGATGAAGTGAACGCCAACCAGGTGCAGCAATACCTGGGTGTGCTCGTAGGCCGGCATCTGCCACTGGGCGTGCTCTTGCGCGACCACCGCCTCTTCGATGCGGCGGAGGCGCCGTGCCGTGTCGACCGGGAACTGTTTCGCGCCGCCGCGGCCGCGGAAATTCTCACGTGGCGCCATCAGGTGCTCTCCGGCCTGCAGCATCGCGGCGTCCTGGCGCTCGACGTGTTTCCCGAGGACATGACGGCTCCCCTCGTCAACCGTTACCTGGAAATCAAGGCGCGGCATCTGCTGTGAGACCGGATCGACAACCCGCGCGGCGAATGGTCAGCCCCGTCGATTCCCCCCTTCTTGGACCCACCCTCGCCCGGGCCGGTTGCTCGTTGCTGGTTGACGGAAATTCATAAACTGTGTAACTGAAACAGTTTGCGACTGTATTGTGAATGGTCCGTGGTCCAGCACGCCCTCGCCACGGTCGGCCGGCCGGAAAATCTCTGTTGCCCCGGGGAAGCAATTGTTGATAACCTTCTGCCCCCAAAGGTCTTGAACGAGGTGCGCGGTTTCTCCGATCCCACCGGACGGCGCGCGAATCGGCAACGTTACTTGGTCTTGAGACGGTAAGGTACACAATGGCTCGCAATGCACAGCCTCGACTGCGGTGTCTGATCCTGCCCGTGGTTTGTTTCGTGGGTGCCGTGCTGGAAGCGGGCCCGCTGGCCACCGTTGTGGGTGCGCAGGAGGCGCAGTGGATCTGGATGGAGGTGGAGTACAGCGAGACGCCGCTCGGCGCGTGCCATTTTCGCAAGACGTTCTCGCTGTCGAAGCCCCAAAAAGGGGCGATCGGCATTGCGGCGGATGACACGTACGAACTCTACGTCAACGGCAAGCAGGTGGGTCGCGGCCAGTCGCGCAGCAGCCGACTGACGGACTATGACATCTCGCGCTTTCTGGTCCGCGGGCGCAACGTGATTGCCGTCAAAGCGACGAACACGGAAGGGCCGACGGCGGCGATTGCCGTGCGCGTGGCGATTCGGGAGGAGGGGCAGGAACCGCAGGCATACTCCTCGGACGCGACGTGGAAGACGAATCAGCGGCCGCTGCCGCTCTGGTACTCGGCCGTGTACCAGGACATGCGCTGGACGCCGGCTCACGAATTCGGAGCCTATGGCCAGACGCAGCCGTGGGACGAGATCGCTCCGGAGGAGCCGGAGACTCCCGCGGCCGTCGAGAGATTCCAAATCGCCGATGGATTTCAGATCGAGCAGGTCCTGGATGGCAACCGCACGGGGGCTCTGACCGCGATTGCCTTCAACGAATTCGGCCACCTGCTGGCAGCGCGGGACAACGGGCCGCTGCTGCTCATCCGTGACCCGAACGTCGACTCGCAGGAAGACCCGGTGCGCGTGTACTGCGACCAGGTGCGGAGTTGCCGGGGCATTCTGGCGCTCAATGGTGAAGTCTACGTGACGGGCGATGGGCCGGACGGGTTGGCCCTGTATCGTCTGGCCGACGCGGACCGCGACGGGACGCTCGAGGACGTGCACGCCGTGCTGCGATTCGAAGGGGCGGCGAACGAGCACGGAGCCCACGGAGTAGCACTGGGACCCGACGGGTTGATTTACGTGGCGGTCGGCAACTATGCCCAGCTCGACGGCAAACCGGATGCGAGCAGCCCCTACAGTAACTTCTACGAAGGCGACCTGCCGCAGCCGCGCTACGAAGATCCGCACGGATACGCGGCAGGCCGCAAGGCCCCGGCCGGGGTTGTGCTCCGGGTCGATCCGGCAGGCGAGTTGGTCCAACTGGTCGCGGGCGGTCTGCACAACCCGCGCGATCTGGCGTTTGATGCCGGGGGCGAGTTGTTTGTGCCGGACGGCGACGTGGAACTCGACGCGGGGACTCCCTGGTACCGCCCATCCCGTCTCTATCACGTCACGGCAGGAGCTGAATTCGGTTGGCGCAGCGGCTGGGCCAAGTGGCCTGACTATTTCGTGGACAGTCTGCCGGGAATCCTCGACACGGGACGCGGCTCGCCGTCGGGAGCGGTCTTCTATCAGCACACCGCGTTCCCTCCCAAATACCGCCAGGCACTCTTGGTGGCGGACCAGGACCAGGAATCAGTCCTGGCGGTGAAGTTGAAGGAGAAGAGTTCCAGCTTCACGGCCACCAGCCAGGTCCTGCTCCAGGGCCACCCGTTTCCCGTCACGGACTTGGACGTCGCTCCCGACGGCAGCCTCTACCTGGCCACTTCAGGCCGCGGCGAATTTGGCGGCATCTATCGTGTCAGTTGGCAGGGGCAGTCGCCGTCCCGTGCTCCCGATGCGGGAGAAGGCATTGCGGCGGCCATCCGGCAGCCCCAATTCCAGAGCGCCTGGGCTCGGCAGAGTATCGCCGGCGTGATGGAGGCGCTGGGGGACGAATGGGGTCCGCAGTTGGCGGGTGTGGCGCGCAGCACCGACAATCCGCCCTACTACCGCATACGCGCTCTGCAGATCATGCAGCTGTTCGGGCCGCCGGCCGACCGGGCGCTGGGCGAACAACTGCTTGCCGATCAGGACCCGCAGGTGCGCGCCGCGGCCGTCGATGCGCTGTCACCCGGCACGGAAGATGAACTTCCCGGTGAGCTGTCTCGCCTGTTGCAGGACCCGTCGGCGATGGTGCGCCGCAAGGCGTGCGAAGCCCTGCTGCGGTGCGGGCTGGCTGCGGACTTCGAGCAGGTCATGCCGCTCCTCAAGTCTGCGGATCGCCAGGAAGCCTGGGCTGCGCGGCGTCTGCTGGAACGCATCCCAGTGGAGACGTGGCGGCAGCAGGTTCTGACCGCGTCCGAACCGCGTTTGTTTATTCAAGGGGGAGTGGCCCTGCTGGTGGTCCAAGGCAATCCCGAGAACGCGCGCGCCCTGCTCGATCGCTTCACGGTGCTGATGGATCAGAGCATCTCGGATGTGGACTTCACGGACATGCTGCGGCTGGCCGAACTGGCGCTGGTCCGAGGCCCCGTGGCGGCCGCGGATGTGCCGCAGCTCTGCGCGAAGCTCGCGGAAGAATACCCTTCCCGCAACAGCGTCATGAACCACGAACTCGTGCGCTTGCTGGCCCACCTGCAGGTCAGCTCGCCAATGAGCCGCTACTTCCAGCAACTCCGTTCCCAGGCGCCGGAAATCGAGAAGCTGCACCTGGCGCTGCACATGCCGTTCATTCCCGACGGCTGGCCCGAAGGTCATCGCATGCAATTGGTCGAGTATCTCGAAGGTGCGCGGCGGCAGAGCAGTGCCGGAAGCAGTGCCGGTTACATCGCCAACGCGGCTCGAGATGTCGCCAAGTCCCTGTCAGCGCGCGAGGGCGGCCTGGTTCTGTCGCGCGGCGTCGAATGGCCGGGTGCGGCCACCGGTGTGTTGTATCGCCTGCCTCAGGAACTGGGGAACGAAGTGGTGCAGGCCATCTGTGCTCTGGATCAGCAAGCGGTGGGGAACACCGATGAGACGGTCCATCAACTGCGTCTCGGACTCGTGGCCGTACTGGGCCGGAGCAAGAACGAACAGGCCCACAACTACCTGCGCCGCTCTTGGGAACAGGAACCGGAGCGTCGCAAGTACATCGCCATGGGGCTCGCCCAGCAACCGGCAGGACTGAACTACAGCTACCTGATCCGCAGTTTGCCGGTCCTCGGAGGAGCGGCAGCTCAAGAAGTCCTCAGCAAGCTGGCAACGGTTGATGATCAGCCGGATGACCCGGAGCCCCTGCGCGACGTCATCCTTCTCGGCCTGGCACTGCAGGAAGACGGTGCTGCCGAGGCCATTGCGCTGTTGAACCGCTGGAACCCGGAAGCAGCTTCCGCGAAAAACGTGCCTTGGAAAGACGCCCTGGCCACCTGGCAGAAGTGGTATGCGCAACAGTATCCCGACGAACCGGCCGCCGAATTGCCCGCCGCGGCCGCCGAATCCCCCTGGGACTTGCAGGACCTGGTGACGTATCTGACAAGTCCCGCCGGACTGGCAGGTTCCGCGGAACGCGGCACAGCCGTGTTCGGGGAAGCAGGTTGCGCGAAATGTCATCGCTTGGGAGAAACCGGTGAGGTACTGGGGCCCGAGTTGACCTCCGTCGCTCAACGGCTCAGTCGCAAGGAGATCGTTGAGTCACTGCTGTTTCCCTCTCACCGCCTCTCCAAACAGTACCGGACCATGACCCTGATTACCTCCTCGGGACGCACCTACACGGGCCTGGCTCGTCAAGACGCCAGCGGACGGTGGAATGTGCTGCAGAGTTCGGGCACCAAAGTGACCATCACGGCGGGCCAGGTCCAGGAGACTTTGCCTAACAAAAAATCGGCGATGCCCGAAGGACTTCTCGATTCACTGGCGCTGGAACAAATCACCGATCTCTTCGCCGCACTGATGCCGCCGCAACCCGTCAATGTTGCGGTCCGACCGACTTCCCAACCGCGGCCGCAGTGACCGGGATCGCAAGCGAGCGGCGTGTGTTGAGCGCGCGCCACTCGCCGCCGAGGCACCGTGCGGAGCCGCCTGGATCCTGCGAGCAGTTCCTCTTCACGCCGCAGGACGGCGGGAGAAACGCCGCGCCTGGGCGGCGATGTCGAGTGCGACCAGCTCACTCCAGGCCGCCAACGACTTCTGAAAGATGGGTCCCGGTCGGCCGGCAGTGACGGGGCGCCGGTTGAACGAAACGACGGGCAGGAGGCAGGGGGAAGTGCTGCAGAGCATGACTTCGTCGGCGTCAGCGACATCCGCCACGGACAGATCGCGATGCACAAACGGGATGGCCAACGTGCCGGCCAATTCCGTTAGTACACCCATACTGACGCCCGGAAGAATGTGCTCGACACGCGGAGCCACCAGTCCTTCGGCTTGGCGGTAGAGCACCACGTTGGCGGTGGAGGTCTCCATGACGCGCCCCTGCAGGTCGAGCAGCAGGGCGCGGGAACCGGGATCGAATTGCTGCGCCTGGTGGTCTGCCAGGTAGTAGTGCATGCGGCTGCGGCACTTGAGCTCCGCAGGCCAGCAGGCGGCGGGAATCTGCCGAACGTCGGTGACCATCAACCGTTGTCCGTCCGTGTACTTGCCCGACCAGAGATGAAAGGGCAGCGGGCGGGTATGCATCCCCACGGTTGGCGACGCTCCCTCCTCCTCGGCCGCGGTGGCATAGGCGCCGGGAGTGACGAACAGCGACAACACGAGATCATCGTCCGGCGCCAGCCAGCGGTGGTTATGAGCCGCCAGTTCTTCTGCCGCAGGCGCTAGGTCAGTGAATGACTCACCCAAATCGATCCCGACGATCTCGAGTGAATGTCGGAGACGCTGCAAATGATGCGAGAGGCGAAACAGCCGGCCGCCGAACGTGCGCAACTGCTCGGCCACGGTCACTCCCTGCACGAATCCCGCGTCCCAGACGGGGATGGAGATCTCGTCGGCGGGCAGGAAACGGCCATTGTAATAGGCGAGCGCAACAGACATGAGCACGTCAACAATTCAGGACGCAGGACCCGGCCGGGTGGTTTCCCAGCTTACTGGTCTCCATCCTAGGGCAGCTAGCGGCAGGTTGCCAATGTGCGGGGCGAGGATTTGTTCGTCATCCTGACGATGGTCGGGGCGATTTCCTCGAGCGGCACGAGAGCATCGGCGATACCGCGCTCGGCGACTTCACGCGGCATGCCATAGACCACGCACGATGCGGCTTCCTGGGCCAGGACCGTGCCGCGGTGTTCCTTGATGTGGCGGCAGCCGGCTGCTCCGTCACTTCCCATGCCCGTCATGATGATGGCCAGCGCGGTCTCGCCGTACACGGCGGCTACCGATCGCAGCAGGTAATCCACGGCCGGCCGGCAGCTGTTCTCCGGCGGATCATTGGTGATGCGGACGCGCACCTGGCCTTGAGCGGACTCCACCTTCATCTGCTGTCCGCCGGGAGCGATCAGGACGTTGCCGGCCTGGATGAATTGGCCGTCAACGGCTTCGACGACGTTGAGTCGGCAGCGCTTGTTGAGGTCCTCGGCCAGCGAGCGCGTGAAGATGGGCGGCATGTGTTGCACCACCAGCACGGGTACACTCAGGTCCGCGGGGAGTTGGGGCAGCATGCGCGACAAGGCTACCGGACCGCCGGTGGAGATGCCGATGGCCACGACGTTGACGGTTGCGGCAGGAACTGCGCGGGGCGCGGCGGAGAACGGGACTTCGGCCCGGTGGGCCGTCTCACGCGCCGGCCTGGGAGCGGCGGATGAACGCTGCGACGCTGCTCGGCCGATACGCGTACGGCTGAACGCCTCCAACTTGTTGGTCAGCTCGCGGCGCAGCTTGGCCTCGTTCGTGGCGGCATCGGAACCGGTGGGCTTGAGGACGAAATCGAAAGCGCCCAGTTCCAGTGCCTCCACGGTAAACTGCGCGCCCTGGGTCGTGAAGGCGCTGAGCATGATCGCGGCGGTGGCGATATTCCGCGAACGCAGTTCGCGCAACACCGCCAGCCCGTCCATCTCGGGCATTTCCAGATCCAGCGTCAGCAGGTCGGGGCGCAGCTGTTCGATCTTCTGCAGGGCAATCCTTCCGTGAGGTGCGGTTCCCACAACCTCCACGTACGGCAGATCGGCGAGCACCATGCTCACGATCTTGCGGTAGATCACCGTGTCATCGACGACCAGGACGCGGAGCTTGTTTTCCATCAGCGGGAACTCAATCCATCAACAGGTCTGGAATTGCTGAACGATGTCGTGGAGTTGTTCGGCGAGCGTCGCGAGGTGGCTTCCAGCCACTTGAGTCCGACTGGCATCGGATGCGGTCTGCTTCGCGTTCGCGTCCACTTGCGTGATGTTCTGCGTCACTTCACGGGCGGCGTGGGCCGTTTCGGCGATCCCCACGGCCACCGACTGCGCGCTCGCGGACGCCTCCGCCACATTGCGGGCGATCTCGCGCGTGGTGATGCTCTGTTCTTCCACGGCGGAAGCAATCGTGCGCGAAGCTCCGTTGACCTTGGTCACCACATCGCCGATTTCCGTGATGGCCTGGATGGCTTCATCAGCCGAACGCTGAATGGCCTGGATGCGATTCCGGATGTCTTCCGTGGCCTCAGCCGTCTGGTGGGCGAGTTGCTTGACTTCCGTGGCGACGACGGCAAACCCTTTGCCCGCTTCTCCGGCGCGGGCGGCTTCGATGGTGGCGTTCAGCGCGAGCAGGTTCGTCTGTTCCGCTATTTCCTGAATGACTTCGATCACGGCGCCGATTTCCGTGGCTGCCTGGCCGAGTTGCCCGATCCGCTCGTTGCTGGTGTGTGCCAAACGGGCAGCGCTGTCGGCGACATTGGCGGCCTGTTCCGCGTTCTGAGCCACTTCCGTGATGGCAGCCGTCATCTGCTCCACCGAGGTCGTGACTGTCGTCACATTGGCCGACATCTGTTCGGTGGAACGGGCCATGTTCTGCATGTTTACGGCCATCTCCTCGGCCGCCGCGGCCACGGTAGTCGACTGCTGCGTGGTCTGGTCGGCGCCCCCGGCCAACTGTTCGGCGCTCTGCTGCAATTGCGTGGACGAATCCTTCAACTCGGCTGCGCAATGGTCCATCCGGGCGATCATCTCGCGGAGCTTGCTCATCAGTCCGTTTGCAGCGACGCGCAGGTCTCCCATTTCGTCCCGCGTGGTGACGGGGAGTTCGCGACTCAGATCGCCGTCCGCAAACCGCTGGAACGCTTCCACCGTCTCGCGAACCGGCCGGGTGACCGAGCGGGTCACGAGCAGGAAGAGAATGGTGCCGGCCAGCCCCACGAAGGCCAACACCACGACCGCCTTGTAGCGGATGGCGGCGGCACTGCGCGCGTCCGCTTCGTCCAGCGATTGGACGATCTCGAATGCGCCGTGAACTTCGCCTTCCTTCCAACCCTCCATCTTGCCGCCGGTCGGATCAAGTCCCTGGTTGTTTCCCCAGAGCTCTTGCGACGTGGCCGGATCACCGTGGCACAAGAGACATTCGCTGGTCAACTTGATGGGCCGGAAATAGCGCAGGCTGTTGCGTTCGCGATCCAACTCGCAATGCTCCGTCAAGTTGGAATCTGCGGCGAAACGCTCGAGCACGGCTGCTTCCAGCGCATCGGGCGCATTGGCCGTGTTGCGGGGCTGGAACTTGGGGACGCGGAATTCGTAACCACCCTCGGTGGCCTTGGCCATCGCCGACTTCCAAGCGGTGACCACCGGGACCGCGGCCAGTACCTTCTCCAACTCCCCCTCTTGTGCCCAAGCCGACAATTGCTGCTTGCTGAACAGACCTAGGTGCCACTTGCGCGCCATTTCTTCCCGGACGGATTCAGCCGTCAGCGCGATGGATCGCGCGCGAGCCTCGTACTCCTGCCGTGTGGCCAGCCGAGCGTCCCGGTAGCCGAGCCAAAACAACACCGCGCTCACGCACACCAACAACGAAACGCTGATGACCACAACTTTACGTCTCAAGTTCCACGGGCCCAGCACGGCTTGTACTCGCTTCTATCAGAGGGCAGGAATTCGGACCGGCCATCGGTAACTCGCACCCGTCACCCAGAACGGGGGCGATGGCCACTTCCAACCATACGTTGCCAATTGATTCCAGGAACCACTTCCCGCGTCCGGTGATTCACTCGCCGTCGCGCGTCAGTTCGGCAGCAATCGAACTCGGCGGGTGGGAATTCAAGGAAGAATAGGTTGCGATTTGGGCCGGCAGGGTGCGGCCACCAGGGATGGCTGCCATTGTCCCGCAGCTGTTGCCCGGACTGCTGGTCCATCTGTCGCGATTGTGTGTCGGGCACCAGATTTGCGGACGGGCACAACGGGTGGCCGCCTGACGGGTGGGCAAACTTTCCCGCAGAGCAGGTGAGATCTGAGCCTGTGCGCAATTGCCGACCTATCTTTTTGGGAACAAACACACTGCGTGAGAAGCTGGCCAAGTGGTGCCCGGCGTAGCAGTGCAGAAGAGGCTCTGTCGCTTTGAAGTCACGGAACCATGAAAGCTGAACAGATCAACCCGTTCATTGCGTCCACGGTCAATGTGTTTTCCACGATGTTGTCCTGTCCGCTGGAGCGGGGCACTCCCTATTTGCGCGGCCAGCGAGAGCCACAGGATTTCCAGGTCACGGGAATCATCGGACTCACGGGCCGAGCCTCCGGCACCGTGGTACTGACCATGACGCAGAACGTGGCAGTCCGCGCCGCAGAAGCCGTGTTGGGGACCGCCTACGAGCAGATCAGTGCCGATGTCGTCGATATGGTCGGCGAATTGACCAACATGATCGCTGGTTCCGCCAAGGCGCAATTGGAGAGCCTGGATATGAGCGTGAGTCTGCCCACGGTGATCACTGGGTCAAGTCATGCCGTGCAGTTCCCCTCCAAGGCGCCGCAGATCTGTGTCCCCTTCCAATCACCCTGGGGCGCCCTGTGCCTGGAAGTCGGACTGGTGGAGAAGGACCCGCCGCTGCCGAATGCCTGAACCGTCAGGCCTTTAGTCCGGCCAGGTTGACCTCCAGCCGGCGGTTCTTCTGGAGCAACTCGTCCATCGTCAGCCGCCCCTTGCGCAGACAGGCCTCGCGCGCCAGGATGGTCGCCAGGCAACTGTCGATGGCCATGCGCACGGTGTCGTTGGCGAAGTCACTGTTGACGATGTGGCGATGGAAGGCGGCGATGTTGCGCACCGCACCAGCCTCGTACAGATTGTCGATGGTTCCGCCGGCGTAATGCTTCGCGCCCCCGCGAATGACGGCTCGTCCCCCGTAGCCGATCAGCATGTACGCGTCGCCGAAAAACTCGCACGCGGCCAGCACATCGTCCAGCCCGCGCAGACCGCGAGAATGGCGGCCGGAGTGGGTCCAGATCAGTCCATCCGCGAACTCGAACGTGATGCCATACATGTCGTGACTGTCACCGTGCGGTTCCGCGCGCGCCGTGCGGGAAATCCCCACAGCCGCCACGGGCGTCTGACCCAGCGTCCACATCATGGCCTGTATCGGGTGAATGCACGCGTTGACGTGGTAACTCCCACCCAAGCCGACGTCATTGACCCAGATCAGGGAACGCAGCCGGCTCTCGATCGTGTCGGTCAGCGGCGGATCGCCGAACAGCCCGCCGTAATAGAAACTCCGGACCAAGCCGAGTTGTCCCAGCGCTCCGTCGCGGTAGCGAGTGACGCACTCCAGAACGTGTGGATCTGTCGGCATCTGGTAGTCCACGAGGAAACAGCGCTGCGCTGCGGTGGCCTTCTTGGCAGCGGCGGCCACCTGCAGGCAGCCAGGCACGTCCACCGCCACGGGCTTGGCCATGTAAACATGCAGGCCGGCCTCCACGGCTGCCTGCACGTGCTCCGGAAAGAAATAGGGCGGGGTCTCCAGGGCGACCGCCTCCACGCCGCTCTCGATCAGCCGGCGATAGCCCGACAGTCCCGAGAAACGGCGCGCCGGATCGACACCTAGCGCCTCGCCGGCCGCTTGCGCGGTTTCGGGGAAATAATCGGCGACGGCGTGCATCACGTAGCCGTCATGCTTGCGGAACAGGCCGGCAATCCACGCGCCGCGTCCCCCGCACCCGACCACGCCCAACTTGATCTTCCGCGCGCCCGGGGCTGACTCAGCCCCTTGGCTGCGAGGTGCTTGCTGCCCGGTGAGCGTTGCCGCCGCTGCGGCAGAACCTGCCAGAAAGACGCGCCGTGTAACCGACTGTGTTTGCCGCAACATCGGATGGATCTCCTCACGTTCCCGGAATACCCTGCGCCGTCATCAGTCGTGGGTCGATCCCTTCCTCGTGGCCGACCCGTGAATGCTTGCCTCTGCGCCTGTGACCTGTTGGCTGGAAATCGCGCTCGTTCCTGCATGCACATCATCCCGCACGAGAAGTCACAAATCCAGCCGCCCGAGGGATTCGCTGGCCGATATCGGTACGCGCGGAGATTCGCTCCGGCGTTGCCCGGCCGCAGCGCGCGTCGACCACGGGTTCGCAGCGGGAAGCAGGCCAGCGTGTTATACTCGCGGTCGCTGGTAGCACCTGTTCCCCAGTGGCGACGATGTCCGTCAGCGAATGTTGTGTGGAACGCGACACCCAGCCTCCCGGCGTTGTCTTGTGGGCGAGGAGCAACGATTCACCATCTACCTGGAGCTGATCATGAAGGCCCATACACCAATGACCGTTTGTCTGGCGTCGTGGACAGGGTTGTTTTGCGCGGCGGCGCTCGCTCGCGCCGCAGAGAGCCCTTTCGTGGCGTTCATGGAAAACAGCAGCACCTTGACGGTGATTCAAGATGGGCAGACCTATCTGGATGTGACGCTCGTGGGCTGGGGGCCCAACTGGTCGTGGATGGGCTTTGACGGGGAACTGACATCGCAAACAGGACAGGCACGGTTCCGCAATACGAGCAAGTCGCGTGAGGGCGGGCCCACCATCACGGTTACCGGTTCGGCCGAACAAGCGGGACCCGGACAGCTGAAACTGCAGTACCAAGTGCAGACCACGGCCGACACGGAGTTGACGTATATCGTCGCCGCACTGGAACCGGCGGCAGCTCCCTTCCGCCAAGGCACCGTCACCGTCGGTTCGGAAGGTGGACCGCCTGCCGTCGCACCCCTGCCGCTCGACAAACGAGGTATCGGCACCGCAGTGCGCGAATTCACGCTGTCGGACGCCGGCCGGCGTCCGACACGCGTGCGCCTGGAACCCGCCCGCGATGTTCCCTCGGATGGTGCCGCCCGCATTGTCCTGGCGGCGGCGAAGTTTCGACAACACGAGCCCGCGGCAGTCACCCTGACGATTGACCTGCCGGGCACGGTCAACTTCTATGCGGCCGGAGACCAGATCCCCAACGAAGCGGGCTTCGAGAAGTGGTTTGAATTCAGTCCCGATGACCGGCATGACGCACCGTCCGAAATCGGCATGCAGAATTGGCTCGAATCGCCGGCCGGCAAGCACGGGCGAATCGCGCAGGTGGCCGACAAGCTGGTGTACCACAATAAACCCATCAAGTTGTGGGGCGTGAACGTCTGTTATGAATCATGTGCGCCCGAGAAAGAACTGGCGCGCCAACGCGCGGCGTTCTACGCCAAGTACGGCGTCAATGCGGTGCGCCTGCACAAGTACGCCGACGGAGCGGGCTGGTCCGGAATTCAATCCGAGGACAGCTTCGTGCAGTTTGATCCAGCCGGGCTCGACCGCATGGACTACTTCATCGCGCAGCTGAAGGAACGGGGGATCTACGTCAAGCTCTCGGCCCATTTCGGTTCGCAGAAACTGGGACCGGCAGACAAGCAGGTTGTTCCCTACCTGGAGGAGTTTGGCCAGTTCGATGGCAATCGCGCGCGCATCGAAACCCCTCACAGCGCGGTCCACTACTCGCCGGAACTGCAGGACTTGCAGATCCGGCAGATGGTGAATCTGTTGCAGCACAAGAACCCCTACACCGGCCAGACCTATGCCGACGAACCGGCTGTCGCATTCCTGGAGATCATCAACGAACAGAGCATCTTGTTCTATTCATCTCTGGCACCCCTCAAGGCCAGCCCGACACTCCGGAAGTACGTCGCGGGGCGTTTCTGTGACTGGCTGCGCGCGAAGTACCGCAATCACGAGCAGCTGGAGACATCCTGGGGTGGGAAACCGGCTCTGGACAGCTTCACCGGTGAAGGGTTTCCCGCGGTGGGCGAACACCTGGACCGGAACAACATCTTGCCGTTGGGCAACCCCTGGTTCTGGGACCCGGAGCAACTGGCCGGCTCGCAGGCTTTTCGCCGGCAACGGCTGCTGGACACGCTGGAGTTTCTCTACGGATTGCAGAACGAGTTCTACCAGCGCTACGTGCAGGCCATGCGCGGCGCCGGCTATCAAGGGGCGATTGTGGCGTCGAACTGGCAGGCCGGTCGAGCGCTCAGTCACTGCTACAACCTGCACTCCGATGCGCTCGTCGGGACAGTCGATCGCCATAACTACTTCGGTGGCGGCAGCGGCGGCCGGATCGATAATGCCACCATGCTGAGCGTGCCCGGGTCGGGCATCCTGAGTTCCGGCATGCAGCAGGTGGCGGACCGGCCGTTCATGCTGTCGGAATGGATCCACGTGACGCCCAACGAATGGGGCGTCGAAGGGCCAGCCGTGATCGGCGCGTATGGGCTGGGGTTGCAAGGATGGGATGTGTCGTTTCTGTTTCAAAATCGCGATACGGGCAACTTCAGCGAGCGCATCGGGCGCGACCGGTGGGATGCCACGGCGCCTCAGGTGATGGGCGTGTTCCCGGCCGTCGCACGTCAAGTGTTGCGCGGCGATGTGCTCGAGTCCGATACGGTTGCCCCTTGTTACGTACACGTACCCTCGTTGTCCGCGGGCAAACTCGGCTTTCGCGATGAGGTCCAACAGCAATACGATGTGAAGGCGTTCGGGACGGACAAGGTGCCGGCCGCGACGCTGGCCGTGGCCCGCTGCGCGGTGGATTTTACCGATTCGTACCGGGACACGCCGCAGTTCGAGGTCTCACGGTATCTTCGCGACGGCGGCTACACGTCGAGCACCGGGCAACTGCGGTGGAAGCCGGGCGCAGCCAGGCTGGACGGTTTCTTCACGCTGGATACCGCCGGCACCAAAGGCGTCGTGGGATTTGCCCGTGGGCAAACCTGTGATCTCGGCGAAGTGACGATACGCCCGCAGTGTCGCTATGCGGCCATCTACGTCACGGCGCAGGAACCGGACCGCGATCTCGGCTCGTCCCGCAACCTGATCGTGGTCGCGCTGGCACGGGCGCGCAATCGTGGCATGAAGGTCTTCAATGACGACCGGATCATTGCGCCCGGTACCGGGCCCGTGGTACTGGAACCCGTGCAGGCGCTCATCAGGATTGCCAAGACGGGCAATCCCACGGTGTTCCTGCTGGACCACAACGGTCGCAAGACGGAGCGCACGCTGGAAGTCCGCAACGGCGAGTTCCTCATCGACGGCGCCCGCGACCAGACGTGCTATTACCTCGTCTCGTACGCGCAACCCTGACCGACGAGTCGCGTCCGGAAATCACTCCTGAATGCGTGGGGCCGCGTTCGCCGGCATTCGCCAACAGGTGTTTGGAGTTTGGCCACAGATAAACACAGATAGACACAAGTCAACGTCCGGCCCGAAAACCGGCGTTTGGTGACGCCGCGAGAGTTTCTCCGGGTCATTGGGGAACTGCCATGAGTACGATCAGTTTGCGCTTACCGGACTCTCTGCACCAGACACTGCGAGACCTCGCGGAATTGGAATGGCGAGTCACTTGACCGCTGCCGGGTGACGCCGGTCGTCCGCGACACATTTCTCGATATCCTCAAGTGGAGATTCGAGTCCTGGAAAGCGCGAAGGAAGACTTGCGTGAGGGCTGGAGGTCCTACGAGAAGAACGGGGCGGGACTGGGGGACTACTTCCTCGCTTGCGTGTCGCCCATGTCGCGTAATGGCATTCTGCCGAGAACTACAGGTTCTTGACCAACTGTTCGACGAAGAGGCGCGCTTTCCGGGCTTCTGCGGCCAGCGTGGTCCGGTCCCCGTCTCCGCGTCGAATGCACTCGATGACCAGGTCGCCAGTCGTGAAGCCGCCCTGTTTGAGGCGCGCGAGGACGCGCGGGAAATCCACCTTCCCTTCTCCGGGCGTCACCCACACATCTTTGGTCAACTTGCCATCGACCTGAGACATCGTGAAGTCCTTGACGCAGAGACCGTGGCGCACGAGCCCGTCCACCGTGGCGGCATCGTCCACGGGATCGATCGCGCCGTCGGAATAGAAGAAGATGTTCCCGGGGTCATACCAGAGACTGAAGTTTTCGTGATGGACACGTTCGATACAGTTGCGGCACTGAGCGCCCGTCGCGTTCAGGCCGCCGTGCGGTTTGACGGTGATCGCGACATGCCTCTCGGCGGCGTAGTCGCAGGTCTCGGCAACGGCGCGGTAGTAGACGTCAAAGAGCCGTTCGTTGTTGATCCCTCCCATTAACAGCGAGCGTGCCTTGACGGTAGCACAGTGGTCGATCAGGAGCTTCATGCCGGCGATCCCCGCTGCCAGGGACTCGGCGACGGGTATGTTCCCCCCGTAAACGGAAGTCACCTCCAAACGACGATCGCGGACTTCCTGGGCGACCTGCGCTGCCTGCTCGGAAGTCGTCTTCGTGGAGATCACCAATCCACCCTGTTCCGATTTCGCGGACATGAGCCCGACGTAGCGGAACCCGGCGGCGGCGATATCGTCCAGCGCCACGCGGAAGTCGTACTGGTCCCAGGGGCGCGTGTAGATGCCCACGCGCCACTTCTCGGTCGCGTCGGCACCGGCGCACACTGTTTGCGCACGCGTGCAGGGAATACTCAGAGCACCGGCAACCAGGGCAGACCGGTGAAGGAAGTTACGGCGAGTTATCATGGGGCGGTCATGCATGTTCACACCTCTCCGGAAGTAGCTCCAACACGGGGACGGACCGCTGCGTCAGGGGTCACGGGTCGGTGAAGCGATGGGGATCGAGCCATGTTCCCGGACCGAGTCTGGTCCTCGCGGCAGACCATCCACGCCGAAGAATGCGTCGATCCCTCCACCGACCCGCGAACGCCTAGAGCGCGCTCAACAATAAGTTACCGAATTGCCGTCCGCCGCCCGACTCTCCGAGTCGAGCAATCACGGCTCGGAGAGCCATGCGACGATGTTTGATGCGGCAACCTATTCCTAAGCGCACCTTGAGGGCCGCTGCGGACCCGACTAGCATACACGATCGGCGCGGCATTGCACGCATCGTTTGCGGCCGGGCCGCCTGGTCCCGCTCACGATTCCGAAGACTCGAGGTCAATGGCCTCGAAGGCCGTGAGCCGGCTGCTCCAGCCGTTGGCGAATTCCATGGCGCCCGCCACGCTGTGGCTCGTCGCCTGCGGCCCCGTAAACCATGCCTCGATCTTCGTGGGCGACATGGGTTTCCCGAACAGATATCCTTGGCCGTACTGGCAACCCAGGTCCTGGAGGGCGATGGCCTCGTGGTTCTCTTCCACACCCTCCGCGACCATGGCAATCCCCAGGTTGTGCACCAGCACCGCCAACGCGTGCACCAAGGCCGCCGTGTCCTTGGATTCGCGAATTCCCTTGAGCAGGACCCGGTCTGCCTTCAGAACATCAACCGGCATCTGGTGCAGCGAAGCGAAGGAGGAATGCCCCACGCCGAAGTCGTCGATGGCCAAGCGCACGCCGACGGCCTTCAGCTTCTGCAGGATGCCGATGGCTTCGGCGATATCACCGGCGAGAGAATTCTCGGCCACTTCAATCTGTAGGCGTCCGGGTGGGATGCCGAATTCATTGAGGAATTGCTGGATCTTCGCGGGGAGGGCCGGGTGGCTGAACTGCCTGCGCGACACGTTCAGACTGATGACCGGCGGCGCTGTGCGCTCATAATTCCGGAGCCACCCCGCCATCTGCCGGCAGCCTTCCTGGAGTACCCACTCACCGAGTTGCACGATCAAGTCGGACTCCTCGGCGATCGCGAGGAACTCGGTCGGGCTGATGGCGCCTTCCTCCGGATGCTGCCACCGCAGCAGTCCTTCGACGCCCTGGAGTGCTCCGCTGGACAGGGAGACAATGGGCTGATAGACGAGTGACAATTGTCCGAATTCGAGCGCGTTGCGCAGATCGTTTTCCAGTTTCGCGCGGCGCTGGGCCCGCATGCGCATCGTGTCGTCGAAAGCCACTGCGCGCGAGCGTCCGGTTCGTTTGGCTTCGTACATCGCTGTATCCGCGTCGCGCAACAACTCCTCCGAGCGCTGATAGCGTGGGTGCCCGAGGGCGACGCCGATGCTGGCGGAGGAATACACGCGGTACCCGCAGATTGCGTAGGGTGCTGACAGGACTTCGATCAGGCGTTCCGCGATGCCGAAGGCATCGCTCATCCGCTTCAATGCCGTCAGCAGCACGACGAACTCGTCGCCGCCCAGTCGCGCCACCAGTGCCTGTGTGTGCAGATCGCGCAGTACGGATTCGCTTCCCTGCAAGGCATGAGTCATGCGCGCCCCGATATCTCGAAGCAGCGCGTCGCCGGTCTCGTGGCCCAGGCTGTCGTTGACGATCTTGAATCGGTCGAAGTCCAGGAACATGATGGCATGGTCAAATCGCCCCGTATTGCGCGCCAGCTGCAGGACTCGGTTGAGTTCCTCGAGGAACTGCCGTCGGTTGGGCAGCCCGGTCAGCTTGTCTGTCGTTGCCGCGAGCTTGAAAGCGTTCTTGTTGGACTCGAACTCGCGTTTCAATGTCTGGACCATCGCCAGCGCTGCCTCATGCTGACGAATCAGCGTGCGCATCAGTTGCCAACGCAACGACGCGATCACCGCAGCCATGCCGGCGAGACACACTCCCACGACAATCCATTCATCGAGCTGCCAGGACTCGTGAAGCGACACCAGGCGAGACAACCGCTCAAAGAGATTGAAGTACCGGGAACTACCGTAGGCTGTGCCCGCCACTGCGGTGAGAACCGCGAATTCGATCCAGAACCGGCGTGGTCCTTGCGCCGGGAGCTGATGCATCCCCTTCCCGCGCGCATCGGTTCCCGGGCGATCGTGGGAACTGGCCCTGGTCTTCACTTCGTCCATCAATGCAACACCACCACGGAATCCGCTGAACGCCGGCAGTGGTTTACCACTTGCGCGATAGCGACTTCGTACGGACTCCAGCACCTCAAGAAGATCTCGATCTCGAGAAAGTGTAGCTCACAGGCAGGTATTCTGTTCGCTACTTTGGCAACCTGGCAGACAGGTTCTCTCCGCCCGCATTTCCGGCAGAACCGATACGGACAGCAGTCGCTACCGGGGCCCATTCACTTGGAATTTGAGAAGTGTCGGGCATGGGGAACTCCTGACGTGAACTGCCGGCGGAGTCCACCGCGCGGCGCCTGTGAATGACACGCCCGCCCGCAATGACCCGAGCGTGGCGGCCGTATGTCATCAGAACACCCTGGTCGGCGCCCCGCAAGCTGCGCGCGGCGAACTTCGGCTCCTACATGCCGCGCAGGTGTATTCCGCAAGGGCCACTTGGCGCAGAATGGTGCAGTATGTCGCGTGCCTCAGCGCCCATTACCCAAGAGGGACCGTACCATGCGATTCCAGCCATCGCGCTACCGACGGACGATCGGGCAATTGCCGGAGTATCGGGATGTCCTGCCGCACTCCCAGCGTCATTGGGCCGCATTGGTTTCAGGAGCCCTTTGTTGCGGCGCCCTCTTGCTGGCGGGGCACCGCACCGGTTTGGCTGCCGAATTCCCTGCACCTTCGAGCAGCACCTGGCCCCAACCGTACACCGTCACGCGGGATGATGCCCTGGGGACCTTGACCCTGCGCACGCCGTATTACGTCGTGGACCAGGACCTGAAAAGGGGCGGAACGATCACGCGCATTTCGCTGCAACATGGAAAGGTCGCCAATCTCCTGGCCGGTCCCGTTGAAACGCGCGTGCGGGATGAAGGGGGCAACGTATTTTCTGATGTGCGCCACGCCACCCCGCGCGTCAGTCACCGCCGCGAAGGACTGAACGAAATCGTCACGGTGGAGTCTGAGCTGGCAGACGAGCGCGGCGCTTCTGCGGGTGTCCAGGTGCTGACCACGCTCACGTATCGCTGGGGCCACATCAAGATCCGCAAGGAACTGCGCATTCCCGGCGGCATGCGCGTGAAGGAATTGAGCCCGTTTGCGGCTGTGTTCGATGCGAGCCTGTCGGATTACGGATATCGGGAAGGCGTGACCGAAGAGGACGGGGCGCCGCCGTTCTCGTTCGGCAGCAATCGCTGGGGCAAGCTGCGCTCGGATCAACCGGCCGATCCGCCCTTGAAGACGCCGCACGTGCCGCGCTCTCTGCTCCTGGCAGACGCGGGCGTGGAAGGGATCGAATGGTTCTGCGGCTCCGACCTTTCGCAGTGGGACCTGCAATGCACGGGGCGCCGCGGACAAGGACAATGCCGGCTCGAGCCGAGCGCGGATCCTCGCGGACTGGCACTGGTGATCTCTCCCGTATGGAACGACGACGCGGCGAAGGACTTGCCCGCCACATGTGTCTTTGACTATTACCTGGCTGTGCCCCTGCTCGAAGGCCACGCGCAGCGGCCCTGGTTGCACACGTCCTTCAACCGGAATCGCGGGAACTGGGTCGCACCGGACGAGATTCGCCGTTGGGCCGAGAAGGGCATCCAGACAGTGCATTGCCACAACGACGGTGACTACTACGGCGACGGCCTGTTCTGGCGCGACGGTTCGTATCCGCCCTATCCGGACATGGACCGTTTCGATCAGGTCCTGCAAGCATGCCACCGATCGGGAATTCGGACGGCCACCTATTTCTCCAACAAGGAACTGCATCCCAGCACGCCGGAATATGAGGAACACGGCCAGCAATGGGGTCGCAAGAACCGCCAGGGAAACCTGCAACACAACTTCTTTCGCCCCAATAGCGAATTCGGCGCTCAGATGTGCCTGCGGTCGGGCTGGCTGGACTACCTGAAGCTGTCGATCGACCGAGTGCTGAAGAACCATCCGCTCGACGGCGTCTACTACGACTGGAATGTCGCGCTGCTTTGCTGCAACCCGTTGCACGAAGCGAACCGCGGTGACGCGGCACAAGCTTCCGGGCACTGGGACATCGACGAACTGCTGGATCTCATGGAATGGACGCGAAACCGCGTCGGCCCCGCTGGCCTGGTCATCGTGCACAACACCACGACTCCCATGTATGCCACGGAAAACTACGCGGACCACGTGGTCGCCACGGAATGGGGCTACCGGCAATGGAAGGACCAGGCTCCGAACCTGGCGGATCTTCCGCTGGAATGGACCTTGGCGGGTGCGCGCTCCCGAGGGGTCATCAGCTACGGAGTCCTCGACGGCCAATCTCCCATCCGCCTGCATCGGTTGTTTGCCGCCGAGGCCCTGCTGGGAGGCGTGACGCCCTGGCCCGCCAGTGAGCAGGCGCTGGAACTGCTCCAACTGTTGAAACCGTTGGGTGACCTGAGGTCCTACCGGTTCGCCGATTGGCGGAACTCGGCCGTCACGCTGTCGGACGGGCGCTGCGGGTCAGCCGTCTACAGCCGCTCCGACGTGAGCTATCTCGTGCTGGCCAATCTCGATCCGGACCCCAAGCAAGTGGTCTGTACCCTGCGGCCCCCAAGTCTGCCCTATCCCCTCAACGGGATCACTACCGCACAGAGGCTGGTGACTGACGCATCGGCGGATGAAGGTGCGAAGAACTCGCGTGTCATCTCGCTGGATGCCAGCGCACTGGCAGGCGCAGGCGCAACGATCGAACTGGCAGGCGATGAGTTGGCCGTGATATGCGTCAGGTAGCGGGAGTCGGGCACCTTTCGCGCCGCCACACGCGATAGACATCGAAGAGGAGTCGGCGAACTTCAAATCACGCCGCGCATCTGCAAGTGAGTCAGATCGTCGGAACTGAGCCGCTGCGTGTCATGCGACGTGAGGTGGACCATCCCGTACAGGCCCAACACGAAGAGCTGATCCGGGGTCAAACGCTGTTTGTCCTCGGCAGTCAATTTGGCCAAGTGGCGCAATGCCAGGATGAAGAGATCGTCGGGCGACAGTCTCTTCCGCTCTTGGTCTGTCAGCTCGATCACCTTTCGCAAAGCCAACACGAAGAGGTGATCCGCGCCGAAGGCTGCCCGGTCGGAAAGCGACAGGCCCGCCCCGCGTAACGCCTGCACGAAGGCCAAGTCCGCTTGCATGACAACGACCTCGCTACCGTTGGTCCCAGGTCTGGTTCGGTTCATCCCATAGGATGCGGGCGACGTACACACTGTTGTCCGCACCATACTTGTTGTCGGGAGGAATAATCGTTTTCGGTCCCCAAGTCTGCATCCACTCCGCCACGGTCACCCAGGTCTCGCGTTCGTTGACCTCCGTCACGCCGAAGTTCCCCAGACGAGCCCCACGCTCGGGCACAAGCACGCGTTCCGTGTGACGCAGCACGCGGCACGATTGCGGATCGACCTGTGCCATGAACAAAGGCGCGCGATGACGGAACACATGATCGTTGTTCGCGCCGCGCCGCGTATAGACCAGGAACAGCGCGCGGCTGTGAGCCACCCAGTGCTGCTGCGTATTGTAGTTCCCTAACGCGGTCCCGTCGTCCCAAAGCCAGGGTTGCGGTTCGGAAAAGTGCAGCCCGTCGTGGCTGACGGCAACGTAGCCGGATTCATCGTTGCGCAAGGTCAGGTAGTAGCGGTTATCGAACACGGTCAGCGACGGCTCGCACAGTCCCCGCGGAATATCAACCGTGTGCTCACTTCCGTGCTCCAGATAGGAGAGTCTCGTGCCCTCGAACCGGCAGCGCAAGACCGTTGCGCGGTATGTTGGCTGTGCCTGGCTCTTGAAGTAGATCGGCAGCAGGATGTCGCCGTCAGGAAGATCGACGCGTTGCACGCACCCCGCGCCCGCACTATGGAACTTCACGGCGTCGGGCATCTCCAGCGTGGTCCACGGGGACCAGGCACGGCGCTGGGCGTCGTACACGGAGTAGCTGGTGTCGCGCTGCCGATCGGGAACCACCTTCTCGTTGCGATAGCGGACGGTGTGCCCGATTCCCAACAGCTTACCGGTTGCCCGGTGCCACTTGGGCCAGAAGTCGCAGGCGGCGATGATCGTTCCATCAGGTTCCGCTCGGCGTCCCAGGGTGGCCTCGTGTGCCAGCGGGCCCGTCCAGGATCTTCCCAGATCGTCGGTTCGCATTTCGTGCAGCCCGAAGAAGACGTCACTGCCGGACACGTCCAGCTGCTGCATCGTCAGCACCACCGCGGGCGTCGCTCCAGACACGATCCCCGCGCGCGGATGGACCCAACAGGTCCGCCCGTCGTAGCCGCGATGGATCGTGTCGAGCTGGATGCGAAAGCCGGGCGCGTCGGCCCCCAGCACCCGCGCACTGCCTGCGCACCACAACACGATGCCAACCAGCAAAACGCGGAGTCGCTCGGCCCGATTCACCATTGCTGTGCACCTTGCTGACCGGAGAACGCTTGCCCGGCGGGGATATCGGTGTTGCCACGCAGCACCCGCCGACGACACCAGACCGCACCCGCATAGCATAGCTGCAGGGCAACCGCTGCCGCGAGTAGTGCCCTCCCTCCCTGGCCGAAACCGTACGAATGCCGTCCCGCGTGGAGCAGCACGTTCACACCGTGCCAGGTCATCAGCACCAGGATGAAGCCGAGGACAGACATCAGCGCCAGGTTGAAGGAAGAGAGTCGCCCCCAGTGCTGCGCCTGGAGTATGGCCAGATACCCGAGCAGGGTCAGCAGCGCCCACACCTCTTTGGGATCCCAATCCCAGAGTCGTCCCCAGGCCTGGTCCGCCCAGACGGCGCCCGACAACATGCCGGCCGCCAGCAGCAATACCCCCACCTGCAAAAGACGCACGGTCAGGTGGTTCATAGCGCTCAGCGATCGTGTGGCATCGCCTCGGATCAGGTACTGGCCCAACAGGGCGTTTCCCAGGCCCCAGGCGAGAGCGAAGGCCGCAAAGCTCAACACCGTCGGCAGGATGTGTGCAGCGAGTCCCAGGTTGCTGCGCAGAATCGGTTCAAGGGAGTCCAGGTTGCTCTGCATTGCGGCCGGCACGCGATCCGCCAGTACCAGCACCACTGCGGCGGCCGCCGCGGCGGAAACCAACACAAGCCGCTCGCGATACCAGCACCGGACAGCCGTTCCCAGCACCACGATCCCCAGCGCGAGGACAATGGCCACCTCGTAGGCGTTGGCCAACGGCCAACGGCCCGTGATTGCGATTCGCAGACTCAGCCCGACCAACATCGCAACGACGGCTGCGCCCAGGATGCACGGCGCTATCACGCGCGACGGCTTGCCACCGCGGCGCATCTCCCACCACAAGACCGGCAGGGCACAGAACATGAGGACCGCGGCGAGGCGGAACGGCAGCCAGCGGTTATACGCGACCTCGAGGGCACTGGCGCGCACGCCGCGCGAGCTTCCGGCAGCACCTGTGCCCAATTCGGCCAACAGTTCCGCGGACACACGCGCGAAGTCATGGGCTGAACCGGTGAGGTACGCCGCGCGCACGTTGTGCAGTAACTGCCGCACGCGGCTCAACGCACTGTCGGACCCGCCTGCGGCGGGAACGCCGGCCGGCAAGATCTGCGATGCGGGCAGCCAGGCGCCGGGCGCGTGGCCCGGTGCGACGGGAAGCAGCAGCCGGCGACCAATGCGATGGTCCTGATACGTCCAGAAAGCCTCGGCCAGCTGAAGAGCCTCTCTTTCGAACGGGTTCAATTCGTGCGTGCGCACTGCGAGCCGTTCGGCCCAGTTCAAGAACGGTTGGGTCTCTCCGCGTGCCGTCAACGTGACGCGGGCGCGGCTCAACTCACTGGGCGAAATCGACCGTTGCCGTTTATCGAGACCCAACGCCGATCGCAGCGCGGGGGAATCCACGGGCAACAAGGGCGCCCGATCCCATCGGTCGGCTGGATGGAGTTGGAAGTACTGGCCGCGCCACAATTGCCCTGGGGAAGATTCCCGCGGTGACAATCGGTCCCATCCCTGCCACTCCCACAGCATGCCCAAGTACCAGGCGGTGGGGTCGAGACCCCGGCCGGAGTCCGGGTCAGTGATCGATGTCTGGTGGGTCAGACGCAGCAGCGTTTCGCGAGCCAGCGTGTCGAGCGGTTTGGCGCGGCCGCCATCCACCACGGTCAGTTGCCGCCACTCACTCCAGTTCCAGTCAGACCGTTCCCCCGCAGCGATTTCGGAACAAACGCTTATCAGAACCAGCAGGACGATCGTGATGGCGCACTTGCCCATAACCGCCTTCTCACTGCAATGAGCGTCTTGTGTCCATGGCCTGCCTCCACGCCTTGCCGCCACTTCATAGCCTTCCCGTTGCTCGATCATGCGGCTCGCGCGCGGTCTTGCCGTCGCGGGATGATCGCCACGGGGTTGACCGACTCCGTTGATTCTGCCGACGGCGCTTGTCCACGCTGTGCCACAGGACCGCGCAGACAAAATGTCCACAGGACCCCGATGCCTGCCAGGAAGCTGCCCAAGTACTTGAGCGGCCGACCGGGATCACGCACCGCGATCAGCTCGGACATTTCCCGTTGTCCTGGCGGCTTCCAGAATCGAGCCTGGCAGAGTCGGTAACCCGCGCAGACGACCGGCGCATTCCACGCAATCCGCTGTCGCGATGTCCGGCCGTTGATGGTAATCGCCACGACACTGGCCGAAGCGGTCGCAGTCCCACTCAAGTCTCTCTCGCGTTCGAAGTCGTGCAACTCGATCTCAAAGCCGAGGGGTATGCGCTCGTATTCGAAAGAGAGTTCGACAAGCCCCAGCGACGTGAGGACTCGCCGCGGTCCGGACTGGATATCCTCGCGCTGCAGCCAGACTTCTCGCCGGTCATTGCCGAGGGAGCATTCAACCAGGACCGCAGCCTCGTCTTGTTCGAGAGCGTTTGGATTCGGTGGTGCTGGAGCACAACGGATCATCTGGTGTGCCCACGGCAAGTGCTGCTCGACCGTGAGCTGCAGTCCCTGCCCGACAGGCAGGCGAGTCCCTGCACGGGCTTTGTGAACCGCGTGGTGAGTACCCGAGGTCTGCACCTGGCAATAGAGCTGCCCCGTCGGCGTCTGCAGAAAGGTCGCGTCCGCGGCCAGTGGTGCGTCCGCGTGGTGATACCAGAACCGGACGGGCAGGTCGAAACCTCGCACCGCATCGAGGTTGAGCAGCGGTAACCTGGCAAACGCGACTTGCCGCACGGGCTCGGCGCGGTCCGGCAGGTATACCAGCAGTTCCAGCAGAGGATGGAGTGGCTTCTCGCCGGCGGACACAAATCGTCCGTTCGGCGCCGGGCGGGCGTTGGGCAAGTAGTCGCAGATTTGCAGAGCGGCTCCGGATGATCCGAGTGAGATCCGTTGGCCCAAGTTCTCCCGCACCGCGATGCGTTGGCATTTGCCCTGATGATGAACCGAGAGCACACCGGGTTGGCCCGGTTGCAGGTCCGGCGGGTCGAGGAAGTCTTCCAGCATCGTGTCGGTCGGTATGGGTAGCAGCGCGCATCGCGTTGGTCCCAGCACGGCTTCGCCCCCGTAGGGTCCACTGCTCAACCACTCCTCGGCCACAGGTTGACCATTCGGGCTCGACAACAGCAGACGCAAAGCGGGGCTACCGTCGTTGATGTCGCCCGCAACCCACTCGGCGGTCTGCCGCGCGTGGCGATAGTACTTCACCACCTTCAACCCAAGACCATCGTGAACGCCGAGAGCGAGTGTGCGGCGGTCGGGCCAGTCCGTGGGGCCAGGTCGTAGTGGAACGTGAGTGCGCGTGGAATCGGGCCGGCCGGGTCTGTGCAACGTGATCCGACTTCGATCTGGACGCACGATCTCGTCACATCGCTGCCCTTTTCCCAGACTGATCCGGCCTTCGACGCCGGCGATGCAGGTCCAAATAGAACCGCCGAGCAGTGTGAGGACCCCGACGAGCGTCAGGACGGGTCCCCTCTGTCGGCGCTGCCAGGGAAGCCGCACCAGAATGGCTGCCAGCGTTTGCAGGCTGATCGCTCCCAACAGCGCGACGAACCAGGGGCTGCGGTAGACAAACCACTGCGCGGACTCTCTTCCTTGCCAGCCTTCCAGCCACGTTGCCACGGCCGATACCACAGCCAGCACGGTCAGGCTCGCGGCAGCTGCCCGCGCGGAGGCCAATAACCGACAGAGCGACGCCAGCATCAACCGAGTCCTCGAACTTCCCTCCGCGGAGCCACTCACCCGCCGCGCAGGATTGACGCGTGAAATCTGATGTAGGACGGATTGCCAATCCGTCCGGTTTTCGCGGGTACGGATTCGTAGTCCATCCCACGAATCTGTTCCGTCTATTGGTGCGCGGATCCTTACCCGCCGCGACGATGATGCCTGCTAGACAAACGGAAGGGAATCGACGTGCCAAGCGGACGGATGATAGCCGTCCGCTCTGCCGCGCGTAAGTGCGAATTCCCCCGGCCGAAGACGCGGGTGCTTCGGCATTCGCTGAGCGATTGGCCGCAGTCCGAGGGTTTTGGCCCGAACCGTTCTCCAAGTTCCCTCAAGCTGTGCAGTTGTTTGATATTAAAGGAAATTGGGTGGTCTGGGCTATTGGTGCGGGTGCAACTGCGGTTGCGAGCGACTCGATGAGCTGCGGTCCGTGCCCCGGGGGTCAGGTCGGAAGGGAGCATGAACGAACCATTATGCAGAAACTGTACCGAGACGGACAGAAACTCGTGAAGAACGGAATGGGATCGAATCGAAACTAGAAGTGTCTGGTTTCCCGCGCCTGCGGGATTTTCGCAGAGTGAGTCGTGTGCCGTGGCACCGGTTCACGATTGCGCGATCCTGTTCAACAAGAAGGGGGCAGGGAACCGGACAGCGAGGGGTTATCCAGTGGCCCCTTGTCCTGCACCAGGACGGTGACAGGTAGTAGGCGACCTTCATAGCAAGGAGGCGGCGTCGTGCGCGACAACATTCGCGACCGATCCTGCGCTCGCGTGATCCACGCCGGGCGCATCTTGACGGGCGTTCTCATTCTCAGCATGACGGCGTGCGGTGTTGGTCAGCGCACGGTTCAGCATGCGGAAACGGAAGTCAGTCCCGGCTGGCCTGGCCAGTTCGCCAAGCCTGCGACCACCTTCCATGAGGTCTCACTCTCGGAACTCCGTGCGCCGCTCCCGCAGATTGCGGAGGCGGAGTACGTGAATGATGACGAACTCTGCGCGACCTGCCATCAGGCGTACGCGGAGCTATTCGCAGAGAACGTGCACCGCGGCATCCACCAGAACGCGCAGTCCTGCGAGGCCTGCCACGGGCCCGGCAGCAAACATCTGGAAACGCGCGGCAAGGAGCCGGGGACGATCATCAGCTTCAAGCAACTCGACCCGGTGCAGAGCGCCGAGGTGTGTTTGCAGTGCCACGAGCAAAACGCCTGTTCACCAGGCGCCATGTGGCGGACATCCAAACACGCGCATGCGGGTATCACCTGCACAAGTTGCCACTCGGCGCACTACAACGTACCGCCCGGCACGCCGGCTGTCGTCGAGCCGGGGGAGAGCGCGATGAACGGGTCCGCAACGACGCTGCGGTTGACGAGTTTCCAGGAAGAGACCGCGGAGGAGACGTCCACGCTGCCTTCCTTGCGTGGTACTTCCAACAACCTGGGAGCCACGGCGCCGGACACGTGCTACCGCTGCCACGGCGATCTGGCCGACATGCAGCGTATTGCCGGTCCGCATCAGATCTGCGGCCCCAACGGCTTCAATTGCACCACCTGTCACGATTCGCACGGCAACCTGTTGGAGTACTCGCGCAGGGATCTCTGCCTGCAGTGTCACAATAGCAACACGCCCACGATGGCTTGGCACTCCTCCACGCATGCGCTTTACGGCGTGGCGTGCGTGGACTGCCACACGCCGCACTTGACCGCCGGCGTGCAGCAGTTCGTGGGGATCAGCTATGCGGGAGTTGACCGACCGAACCGCATGCCGATGTCCGTGAACGAACCGGGGGCGTGCTTCAAATGCCACCCGGAGACCTTGGCGATGTTCAGCCTTCCTTCGCATCACCCGATCCAGGAACAGAAGATGCTTTGCTCGGACTGCCACGACGGGCATGGACAGATGGAAGGCAACCTGAAGGCGGAGACTCTGAATCTCCTGTGCTGGAAGTGCCACGCGGAGAAGCAGGGCCCGTTTGCCTACGAGCATCCGCCTGTTACCGAGAACTGCGGTTACTGCCATTCTCCCCACGGGACTGTGGCCAACAACCTGTTGAAACAACCGGCGACATTCCTCTGCCTGCGCTGCCATGTCGGTCATCGAGATGGCACTCACGGAGGTGGCGCTCGTGTGAATATCGATACGATTCCCCAGATCCGACCGGGGTTCTACACCGACTGCACCGCTTGCCACGCGCAGATCCACGGTACGGACCTGCCCTCACCGCATTTCCCCGGCATGTTCCGATGATCGTTGTGGATACTGCTGTGGATCAACACGCAGACCAGCGCAGAATATGGGAGCGAATATGAGCTACCAAAATCACCTGATCGTCGCTGCGATGTCCATCGCCCTGCTTGTCCCGGCAAGGTGGGCCAGCGCCGCAGATGCCGCAGCCGACACGGGGGAACCTGCACCGGCGACAGCCACCTTGACTGACGAGCAGGCCGCCACTCCGGCCGCGGAAGAGGAGGAGGCGTCCTACGATGACAGTGGATGGATTGACAACCCGTATCTCACGATTGAACCGGTTCCCACCACCTACAATCTCGCCACCCGCTTCGGCTGGTGGGGAGTCAACACCACAGGCTCCAAGGCCATGGTTGGGGAATGGATGGGACTTGAATCCTCACCGTTCTTCGACATTGACGGTATCTTCTCCGACGGTTCCCGCACTCTCGATTTCTTTGCCACGGGGCCCGAAGGGGAATCGAATATGGCGGGACTGCGTTTCTACGCCGGTCCCGGCCTGGATGTGGACATGGACTACCGCCGGTTCATTCATCGGCTCGGCCATGATCCCATTGGCGGTCCGCGCACGCCCAACGTGAATGGCGTCATGCCCCCGCAGGGAGGCTTCTACGACCCGCCCCTGCCCGTCAATCAATTGGGTTACGTGATGTACGGGCAGGACTTCAGTCCGGGAACGGACTACGCTGTGCGCGTGCAACAGATTGAAAGCAAGTTCCAGGGCAATGTCACCGACAGGCTGCGCTGGCACGTCAACGTCTGGGGGCAGAAGAAGGAAGGCATGCGGCAGGCGAATTCGCAGGCCCACTGCTTCCCCACCCCCGCTGCCAACAGCAACACCTGCCACCTGGTGAGCAAGGGACAACGGATTGACTGGGTGACGCTCGACGTCACACCCGGTCTGGAAGCCCGCCTGACGGACTGGCTCACCTTGGACTATTCCCACACGATTCGCTCCTTCGGACAGGACGACGACATCGTGACCAACGCGTTCACTCGTGGCGGCCCCTACGGCTACGGTGCGGCGGGCGCGAACGCCGTGTACGGCTATGTTCCGGAGAACATCACGGAGATCGACCGTGTCAAGCTCCATGGACAACTGACGGACTTCACCGACCTGTACGTGTTCGGGCACCTGGGTAATACGCACAATGAGTTCCGCGATTCCGACCGAAAGTTCTACGGCATTGACGCCCGTTTGACGGATCGCAGCATTGAGGGCGTGACGTTCGTGGCCTACGGAAAATCGAACACACAGAACAACTCCGAGGACACGGCATCCCTCAACGATCGCTATCCGGCTCAAGCGAACAGCTGGCTGGAACAGGGGTACTATCCCCCCGGTCCGCCTCCTGGTTTCTTCTTCAATGCACCTCCGCAGAGTGTCTACGGACTTCCGCCCGCTGTTGTCGGCAATCCGCAGAATCTGTACAACGGCCTGGTCGATCGACAATGGTTTGCTTTGGGCACCAAGATGAATTGGCGTCCCTTCCACGACTACTGCGACCTGCGCCGCAACCTGGCCGTGGTGTCGGGCTACGAATGGCGACAGCTCACTCGGCAGAATGTCACGTACGATCTGCGGAATATCATTCCTCCGACGTACTTCACCCAGCCCACGACCGTTTCCCACATCGGATTCGTGGGGTTGGAACAGGATTGGTCGTGCACGCTCAGCTCGTTCGCCCGTTACCGCGTCACCGAGAACAACTGGCCGCTGGTGGGAGCGACCCATCGCTCGCAGGGTCCGCTGGACAATGCCATCAACACCAACCAGCCGGAACACATGGGCCAGGTTGAACTCGGGAGCACCTGGAGTCCCGCAGACAACTTCATGTTGACGGGCTCCTACTGGATCGAAAACAGCTACAACCACTCGGACTTGATCTACTTTGACGAAGACAACTATCCGTTCGTGTTGACCGCCTGGTACGCGCCGACGGACCAATGGTCCTTCACCGCGGGCTATGCGGAGTTCTCGAACTGGATCACCCAGGACGTCACGCTGGGCCGCGAGGATGGAAATGCCGCAGGAGAACTGGCTGCCTGGACCACGCCCTGGGATTACAACGGCCGCTCCAAGGTGATCAACCTGGCGGCAACGTACGCGTACTGCGCCACCCTGCACCTGAATGCCGGGTTTGAATACGTCCGTGGCGAGAACTACTTCGACGCGCCTGCCAGTCCTCCGACGGCCACGACCAGTTACGCGGATCTGCCCTCGTACAGCGCCGTACTCGTGGATGTCTATCGGTACTCAGTGGGCTTCGATTACGCCTTGTCGCAGTACCTCGACAGCTTCGTGCGTTACAACTACTACGACTACGGCGACGAACTGATGGCCTACAACTCTGGGACGGCCCACATGGTGCTGTGCGGCGTTCAGGGAGTGTTCTGAGGCAGCGGCCCTCGCAATTGACTACCACGTGTCCCGGCAGCCCTTCTGTTCGTGCCAGTTCAGAAGGGCTGCTGTCGTTCGCGAGCTAGCACTTGCCGCCATCACTCCATCCACTTTGACACGCTGGTGCCGATCTGGTACTTTCCCCGCCTCATTTCTTGGCGGAGATACTCTCATCCCATCCGTTTTGGCACGCGTGGCGACTCATGACGGCACAACTCAAAGTCGGCCTGGGGGCCGCGGTCATCGTGGGGGCGACACTCTACATGGCTTACGTGGGAGCGTCCTCCAGCTGGCAGTACTACGTCACCGCGGACGAGTACCTGGCCCACACGACGAAATTCACCGGACAACGTCTGCGCGTGAGCGGCAAGGTGGCGGACGGCTCGCTCGAGGTCAGTGCTCCGCGCACCCGCGCCCAATTCGCGCTGGGAGGAATCCGGGGTCGCTTGCTCGTCGAGTGCACGGGTAGCATCCCGGACAATCTGGCGGAAGGCAGCGAGGTAGTGGTCGAGGGGCTGGTCGATGCGCGGGGCGTACTGCGCGGTGACAAGGTGCTCACCAAATGCGCCAGCAAGTACGAGACCGATTCCGCCGCGACACCTCCAATTGCCGCCAGGCCTCGGGAGGTCTTGTGAGGGACTGCGGTGAACTGAGCCTGTTGGTGGCCTTTGTCGGGGCCGGTTTCGCTTCGTTTGCGCTGCTGGCGGGAGCACGGCGCGGTCACCGGGGGCTCCTGCGCGCCGGTGTCGTGAGCGCCGTGTTCAGTCTCCTTGGTCTGTTGGTCGTGGCGGCGGTCCTGGCCGTCGCACTCGCGACGAACGACTTCCGCCTGGCCTATGTCGCTCAGTATTCCAGCCGGCTGTTGCCGTGGCACTACTCGCTGTCGGCACTCTGGGTGGGACAAGCGGGATCGCTGCTGGTGTGGGCTTTCTTCTCGGGACTGGTCACTCTCGTGTTTGCGTGGTGGCCCACGGCCCGGAGGAGCCCCTTGCGGGCCCATGCGTTGGGGATCTTGATGGCCAACGTGTGCTTCCTTGTGGCGGTGATGGTTTTCGCGGCGGACCCCATGGAAGGCAGTCTCGCCGCGCCGCAAGACGGAGTCGGATTGAGCCCGTTATTGCAGCACCCAGCCATGCTGATTCACCCGCCGGTTGTCTTCTTGGGATATGCCCTGTGGACCGTCCCCTTGGCACTGGCGATTTCCGCGCTCGTGATGGGCGAAACGGGGAAGGACTGGATCAAGCAAGTCCGTCCCTGGGCGCTGGCCGCGTGGGCCGTGCTGGGCGGCGGCATCTTCCTGGGGGCACACTGGGCGTATGAGGAACTGGGATGGGGCGGTTATTGGGCGTGGGACCCCGTGGAGAACGGCTCCTTGATTCCCTGGCTGATGGGAACGGCGCTCATTCATGCCTTGATGTCGTGGCAATACCGCGGGCTGTTCAAGCGCACCACCGTGGCGTTGTCCATCATGACCTTTGCGTTCTGCAACTTTGCGAGCTTCCTGACGCGCAGCGGCGTGTTCAGCAGCCTGCATGCGTTCAGCGCCTCACCCATCGGCGGACTATTCCTGGCTCTGATGCTCGCGCTCGTTGCGGTGGGCGGGTATCTCCTGTTTCTCCGGAACCGCGACCTGCAGCCGGATACCCGCATCCATAGCGTCTTGTGCCGGGAATCACTCGTGCTGACCGGGATGGTCGCTTTGTTGCTGCTCACCGGCGCAGTCGTGGCGGGTACGGTGAGCGGCGCGGTATCGAGTCTGATCGCCGGTCGAGCCATCTTCGTGGGACCGGCCTACTACAATGGTGTGCTGATACCGACAGGACTCGTGCTGGTGGCCTCGGTTGCCGTCGTCCCCTTGCTCCGCTGGGGTCGCGCTCCGACGGTGGCTCAACGGGCGGGTCTATTGGCCTGTTTGGGTGTCGGAGCCAGCGCGACGATCGCGGCGTATTGTTTCGGAGTCCGCCAGCCGATCTGCCTGGCTGTGACGGGGCTGGCAGCGCTGGCCGCCGCCGCGTTTGTTGCGTCGATTGTGCTGGACGTGGCACGCGCCTCTCGCGGCACTCGTGGCAGCATCGGCCAACGATGGTCTGCCACGTTGTCCCGCAACCGCACCCAATACGCGGGCTTGATCCTCCATTTCGGTTTTGTCTCGCTCGCCCTGGGAGTCGCCGGATCTGCGTTGGGGACCCGGCAGCGCGACGTGGAAGTCCAGATCGGCCAGACCGTATCCTGGGCGGGTTGCCAACTGCGACTGGAGCGAATTCGGGAACGCCCCGAACGCGAGAAACTACTCTCCGAAGTGGAACTGGCAGTGTTGGATGATGGTCGTCGCGTAGCTACCCTGGTGCCGGCACATCACTACCATCCGCGGTCCAACCAGTGGACAACCGAAGTGGCGATCCACTCGCGGTGGCGCGGCGACGTCTATGTGATCCCGCGCACCACGGACAATCCACATGCGGCGGCACTGACCTTGGTCGATAACCCGCTGATGCGCTGGCTGTGGCTGTCCGGCGGCATTTTCGTGGTCGGCACCTTGTGGCGGCTTTGGCCGATCCGAGCGAGGAACGCATCAGCCATGCAGGCAACGACGACTCCGCGTAGCGCGAACCAAACCCGACGCGCGGCAGTCCCGGCTCGGAGCAAGGCTGCCTGACCGGAGTGTAATCGGACAACGGACGTTAGAGTATTGCGAGTCCCTTCACGCGGTCCAGTGACGAATGGGAGCGGCGACGTGACAGCAGCACCGATCGCGATCGCGACCAGCCAGTTGCGCAAGGACTTCGGTCGCCACTGCGTGCTGCGCGGCATCGACCTGGCGATACCGGTGGGTCAGTGTGTAGCGCTCACCGGCGCAAACGGAGCGGGCAAGACGACGCTGTTGCGGTGTCTGGCTGCGCTGATTCGGCCGACCAGCGGTGAAGTCCTCTGGTGGGGACGGCCCGTGCGCGACGAATCGCAACGGCGGTTGATCGGCATGGTCGCGCACGAAAGCCGGACCTATCCGCACCTCACGCTGCGAGAGAACCTGTTGTTCGCGGCGCGCATGTGTGACGTACCTCATCCCGCGGACCGGGTCGATTGGTTGTTGCGGGAGGTTGGCTTGGCCGATCGCGCCGGCTGGCGACCTCGGGAAATCTCCCGCGGCCTGCAGCAGCGTCTGGCTCTGGCGCGAGCGTTGGTTCACCAACCGCCGGTTCTGCTGCTGGATGAGCCTTTCTCGGGACTGGATGCGGCGGGGAGCCAGTGGCTGTGCGACACGTTGCGCCCGCTGTGCCAGCGCGGCCGGACGGTCTGCTTCACGTCGCACGATCCGCTGATCACGGCACAACTGGCCGATGTGGTTTACGAGTTGCAGTCGGGCAGGCTGCACGGCGTGGAACGGCGATGGACATCGTTGCCTACAGATGCGGCGCGGCGGGCAGCCTGAGACGCGGGAGTTGTCTGTGTACAAGTTCTGGTGGATCGTGCACAAAGACCTGGTAGCGGAATACCGCTCGCTGCGCGTCTGGCCCACCATGCTGCTGCTGGGCATCGTCGTGGCCCTGGTCTTCAGCCTGCAACTGGAACTGCTGCCCGACCAGAAACGGACTATGCTCGGCGGCCTGTTGTGGCTGGCCATCTTCTTCGCGGGGATGACCGCCATTGAGCGGAGTTTTGCCGCGGAGCGCGAAGACGATTGCTGGGACGGTCTGCGTTTATTTCCCGTGCCCTGGTCGCAGATCTACTGGTCGAAACTAATCGCCAACACGGTGGCTTTGGGAGCGTTGGAGTGCCTGTTGGTTCCGCTGTTCTTCGGGCTGAGCGGTGCTCCGTTAGGGAGTCACCTGCCGGAATTGGCGCTCGTCGCGATCTTGGCCAACGCGGGTCTCGCGGCCGTGGGTACGCTGGTCAGCGCGTTGGCCACCAGTCTCGGGCGCAGCGGGAATTTATTGGTCGTGCTGGTGCTGCCGCTGGCCATTCCCGTCATCCTGGCCGCGGCCGAGGCGACGCGCTTGATCGCCGAAAGTCACATTGACGCAGCCTGGTGGCGGTGGGTCCAGTTCCTCGGAGCGTTTGCCGTGGTGTTCGTCATCGTCGGCACACTTTTGTTTCCCGCAGCCGTGGAGGATTGAAGCGGATGTCCAGAAGTCACAGGAAGAGCTGGCTGTCGAGCGCGATCCCCATGTTGCTCGGCGGACTCGTGGCGAGCGCTCTCTTCATGTCCGCTTGCGTGGCTCCTACCGAACGATCGATGGGGGACTCCCAGCGAATTGTCTATGTCCACGTCGCGGTGGCCTGGCTGGGACTGCTCGGTTTCATGGTGATGGCCGGAGCCGCCGTCCGATATCTCATGAAACGAGACCTCGCCTGGGACCACTGGTTTCAAGCCGCCGGAGAATTGGGCTGGCTCGGCGCAACCCTCACCTTGCTGACCGGTTCGTTGTGGGCGCACGAAGCTTGGGGCACCTGGTGGGAGTGGGACCCGAGACTGACGGCCTCCTTCGTGCTCTGGCTGATCTACACGGGGATCTTCGTGTT
>Ga0233425_10002499_pt1 | contig 35955 bp, 21 predicted proteins | sample Watercolumn_Towu_2_FD_181712 | JGI IMG/M metagenome (GOLD analysis project Ga0233425, IMG submission 181712) | Freshwater microbial communities from Lake Towuti, South Sulawesi, Indonesia - Watercolumn_Towuti2014_140_MG | ecosystem: Environmental > Aquatic > Freshwater > Lake | place...
TGCCGGGCGCACTGCCCCCTGCCCACTGCCCACTGCCCACTGCCCACTGCCCACTGCCCTCCGCCCTCTGCCCTCTGCTTCGCCTAGTCGGGCGTGCAGTTCTTCATGTCCCAGGATCCGCACAAGTCCAGGTTGTCACCGCAGTCGCACGGCGTGTGTGCGCTGTAGTAGTTGCCGGCCACGGTCGAGTAGCTGTACTGCGGGCAGTGCTTCTCCTTGGACCCGTTCTTCCACACGTAAATGTTGTAGGTCGAGCAGGTGTCGCAGTTGCTGCCCGTTCCCCGGCCGTCGATGGTGCAGACGATGTTGCCGTCGTAGCCGCCGACGTGCTGCCACCCCTTTGCCAGGCAGGCTGCGATGGCCACCTGCGAGCAGGGCTTGGGCGGGCTGGTGCAATTGGATTCGCACCCGTCGCCGTTGACATAGTTGCCGTCGTCGCAGTCCTCGCCCGCTTCCTTCACCCCATTGCCGCAGCAGGGAACGATGGGCGTGTACACGCAGCCGGTGGCCGGCTCGCACGAATCGCTCGTGCACTGCTTGCCGTCGTTGCAGGTGACCGTGACTCCGCCGCACTTGCCTCCAGCGCACACATCTCCGCTGGTGCAGGCACTGCCGTCGTTGCACGCTGCGGCATTGTTCGCGTACACGCAACCTTTGGCCGGGTTGCACGAGTCGTCCGTGCACCCGTTGCCGTCGTTGCAGCCCAGCGCTCCGCCCGACTTGCACGCCCCGTCCTGGCAGACGTCCCCCACCGTGCAGAGGTTGCCGTCGTCGCATGCCACCACGTTGTTGGCATGCTGGCACCCCAGCGCAGGATCGCACCAGTCGTCCGTGCAGGGGTTCTTGTCATCGCAGGACGGCGGCACACTGCCCAGGCAGGCCCCGCCCGAGCACTTGTCCAACGTCGTGCACGCGTTACCGTCGTTGCACGTTGCCTGGTTGGGAACGAACGAGCACCCGGCCTTGGCATCACACGAGTCGTCGGTGCAGGGGTTGCCGTCGGCACAGGTCAGCGTGCCTGCCGAGGCACACCCACCGTCCTTGCACTGGTCCCCGGTGGTGCACACGTTGCCGTCCGTGCACGGGGCCTGGTTGTTCGCGTGCTTGCACCCCGTCGCAGGGTCACACCAGTCATCCGTGCAGAGATTCTCGTCCGCGCAGTCGGGAGGCGGTCCCCCCTTGCACCAGCCATTGGTGCACACATCCCCTGCGGTGCACTGGTTGCCGTCGTTGCACGGGGTGGAGTTGGGAGCAAACACACAGCCTACCCCCGGCTTGCACGCATCGTCGGTGCACGGATTCCCGTCGTCGCACTTGAGCGACGCGCCGCCGATGCACACGCCCAGGTCGCAATGGTCGCCGGTCGTGCAGACGTTCTTGTCGTCGCAGACCGCCTGGGACATCGTGGCCACGCACCCGATCTGCGGGTCACAGGTGTTGTCCGTACACGGGTTGCCGTCCTCGCAGGAAATCGGCTTGCCGGGCTGGCAGCTCCCCCCCTTGCAGCTATCCGAGCTCGTGCACGCGTTGCCGTCGCTGCACGGTGCCGCATTCGACACATGGGCACATCCCTGGGGCGGTGCGCACGAGTCGTCCGTGCACGGGTTGCCGTCATCACAGGAGAGTGCCGCTCCGGCCACACATCCCAGAGCTGGTGCGCAGGCCTCGCTGCCATTGCACGGGTTCCCGTCGTCGCAGGCCAGGGCCTTGCCCGGCAGGCACCCCTTCTTCGAATCGCAGGACTCGACGCCGTTGCACGCGTTGGCATCGTCGCAGACGAGCGACTTGCCGCCGACGCAACCCCCGGCCGAGCACACGTCCTCCAGAGTGCACGGATTCCCGTCGTCGCACGGCTGGACGTTGGGCACGTGCTGGCATCCCTCCTGTCCGTCGCAGATGTCGTCGGTGCACGGATTCCCGTCGTTGCAGTTGGCCGGGGCCCCTCCCGCACACCCGCCTGCCACACACTTCGTGCCCAGGATGCAGGCGGAGCCACTCTCGCAGGCCAACCCCTCGTGAGCCTGAACCGTGCCGCACTTGCCCGTCTCCGGGTCGCACCATGCTGCCTGGCAGAATGCTGCAGGACCGGTCGGCTCCGGGCACTCCACGACCGTCTCCGGGGCCACCTCGCACTGGTAGGGCATCGCCAGCTTGTTGCAGAAGAGCGTCCCGTTGCACAGGTCGCCGTCCTCGAGCTGCTTGCAGTCCAGGTCGGACTGGCAGTCGCACTCCACCTGCACTCCCGCACAGGCTCCGTCCAGGCACTGATCCCCAAGCGTGCACGGATCCCCGTCATCGCATGGCCCCAGAACGGCCTCGTACTCGCACCCGCCGTTCTTCGTGCAGATGTTGTCGGTGCACGGATTGCCGTCATCGCACTCGACCGGATCGCCGATACAGGTCCCCTCCAGGCAGTGATCCGCCACGGTGCACGGGTTGCCGTCGCTGCACTCCCCCTCTGCCACGGCATTGTTCACACAGCCGGTGCCACCCAGGCATTCGTCCTGCGTGCATGCATTCCCGTCGTCGCATAGCTCGACGTACTTCCCCCGCACCAGCGAGGGCTCGTCCACCTCCCCGTCGCAATCATCGTCGAGCCCGTTGCAGCTCTCTTCGACCGGCTGTGGGGCATCGCACGCGGACAACCCTGCTTCCGCACAGACCCGCTTGCCCACGCAGGTCCCCCATTCGCTCTCCACGCTGCACGGAGTCCAGAGCGCCAGGTCCACCGACTTGGCCGTGCACGGGCACACTCCCGCATCGGCCACGCACTGTACCGTCTCCACGCCGTCAACCGAGGATACCTTCTTGCACGAGAAGCCCCACGGACACTCCTGCGTCGCCTCGCAGGAACCGCCGCAGAAGCTCCCTTCCGAACCATAGCTGACGCACGCATCCTCGACCCCGCCGGCGCTCCCGCAATCCCCCCCCTGGCACGGCCGGCAGAGGTTTGCATGGACCGAAACACACGCATACACCAGGTCCGGTGCCGCCCCGGCAATCTGCTGGCACTTCCAGCCCGGCGGACACTCCTCGGTGCAGAGCTGCGTGCACACGCCGTCCCCCATGTGCTCCACGCACCAGCCGCTCTGGCAGTCCTTGTTCTCGGAGCAGGGGTCGAGGAAACACCCTTCCCCCGGCTGACACTGCGGACCGGAAAAATCGAGCGTTTCCTCGGGCAAGGCCGTCTCCGCTGCCACCTCCGGAAGCCCCCCAAGCTCCGGGGCAAGCGCCTCCCGGGCATCGACGCTCGCCGCCACTTCCTGGGTCACATCCCCACCGCTGACGACCGTGCCCGAGGAAGAACACGCCGAGCTCGCCAGCAGCATCAATCCGGCAACCACCATACGCTTCGTCATGGTTTCACTCCCCGCAGCCGACCCTGGTTCCAGCGGGCAAATGCCGCCCGAGCAGTCTGCATGGGCACGCGGATGAAGTCAACAGATGGGCCCGGAATCGACATCCTCCCGTTCTGCTTGCGCATTCCCCAAAGGGGTAGTAATAAACTATCGAACAGGGACGGAGGGGGAACATGCCGCTCTACGACCTCAACGAATTCCTGGACCTCTCGCGCAAGCTCACCTACCAGCTCGAGGCTGCCACCGTTTCGCAGGAGCACCTCGTCGCAACCATGCTCCGGAGACGCAAGATCCCCCCAGAAGAGAAAGAGATCCTCTTCGACGTGATCGGCTACCTCGACAAGGCCTATGGCCGCAAACGCCGACGCCTCGGCCCCAAGGCCGTCCTCCACCCCCTGCGGGCCACCGGACTCCTCGTCGACGCCATGGGCAGCTTCAACCTCCTCGACGGACTCTCGATCCTCCTCCACGACAAGTTTGAGGACATCACGGCGGACGAGTTCCCGCCCGACGAGTGGGAAGCGCTCGAAGCCCACTTCCATCGACTCCTCAAGCGCATCGACCCGAGAGACGAGTGGTACCTGATGGAGCGCCTTTCGGTCCTCACCCGCCACACCGGCAACGAGCAGTACTACACCTATATCGGCCGCCTGCTCGACAAGGCCGTGTCGACGCCCGAGCTCCTGCGCGTCAAGCTCGCAGACCGGCTGGACAACACGCTCGACATGCGGGTCGACATCTACGACCCCCTCGAAGACGTGGACTTCTACTCCCACCTCTTCCAGGTGCTGTTCGTTCCCAGCTTCACCGGCTTCGAGCCCCCGGTCGGCCACCCGCCGGCCAACGACCTCAACGGAAGCCGCCGTATGTACGAGCTGTTCAAGACGGCCGTCACGCTCAGCCTCATCCGCCAGAAGGTCCCCATCGACAACGACCAGGCCGCAGTCAAGCTCGTCGATGCCATCTGCATCGCAAGCCTCAAGGAAGCCCAGCGGATCATCATGCACATCTTCGGATACCACTTCCGGGACGTGTACCAGCAGCGGGCGGTCGTGCGCGACACCATGGAGTACTGCATCAGCGGCGGTACCAGCGGCGTCACCGATGGAGGCACCGCTCACCGCCTCGACGGCCTGTTCCTCGACCGGTTCGACCCCAGAGATCCCTCCCTGCGCAAATCCCGGCTCAAGGAGCTCTACTCGGACAAGGAGCTCATGATCCAGGCCGCCCTGGCATTCGTTGTCATCTTCACCAACTTCCGCAACGACCCGACCTACTACGTTCACGGCGTGAGCGAAGCCGGCCTCACTGCGGCCTGACGTCACTCGGCAGTTGACACATTCTTCCGACCGGTCTATATACGATACACCAATCCCGAGCGGCAAGCGGCAGGCAGATGCCGGACACCTTGCGTCGGCGGCGGTGAACGAAACATGGAGGTGTGCTGATGGAGAAGCGATTGACTGCCCGGACTTGCACTCTGTTGCTGGCTGCGGCCCTGCTCGGCTGCTCGGGCGGTGGAGACGACAAGGTCCAGGAGGACCAGATTGCAGCGGACACCCAGGGCCAGGACGTGGCTCCCCTCGACCAGGTTTCCCAGGACCAGGTTCCGCAGGACCTTCTGCCACCCGATGCGGTGGGGGACGATCTGGCCGGTTCCGACACCCCCGACACGTCCGAGCCCGAGCCCGACATCGTCTACGACCTGAGCATCCCGACCTTCACCGGGGTCGAGCTCGAGTCCGCCTGCGCGGACACCATCGAGTCCGTGTACGGCGACCCGGGCCAGCTCCCCGAGGAGAAGGGCAGCGTGATCCGCTGTGCCGCAGACGGAGAGCTGACCGTCGACGACATCAAGGGCGAGCTCCAGAAGGCCGGCAACGCCGGCAAGCTCGTGCGCAGCTCCGCCCGCGTCTACCGGGTTCTGTACCGGACCGAGCGTGGAAACGGACAGCCGGGCTACTCCTCGGCCCTGGTCTACCTCCCCGATGCCCCGCCTGCGGAGAAGATGCCGCTGGTGGTGGCATCCCATGGAAGCCGCGGGCAGGCTGCCAAGTGCGCTCCGTCCATGGATGACCCGGCCGCACAGTCGGTGCGGGATGACTTCATCCGCCAGGTCTACCCGCTCGTCGGCTTCGGGTTCCCCGTGATCGTTCCCGACCTGGCCGGCTATGCCAACTTCGGGGCTCAGGGCAATCCCCCCAGCGCCTACGCATCGGCCGCAGACGTTTCCAAGTCCACCCTCGACGGCGCCCGAGCCTTGCGCAAACTGGTGCCGTCCCGCGTCACCGACGACATCGTGCTCACCGGACACTCCCAGGGCGGCCACACGGCCCTGAGCGCCCTGGCAGCACTGGACTCTTACGGGGCCGACGGCACCATCAAGGCCGTGGTTGCACATGCTCCGCTCTGGCTCTCCCAGCGTTCCTGGGGGGCGGTGTTCATCCTGGCCGACTCGTACCCGATCAAGACCTCCCCCGTCGTCAACGCGGTCACCATCTGGTACCACTACACCCATGCAGAGCTGCTCGACGGCCCCGACGCCGCACTGGAGATGTTCCCCGAAGCCAACCGGGAAGCCATCAAGCAGTTTGTCCAGAACGACTGCTGGGCCGACAGCTACCCGATCCTGGAGACGCTGGGCAAAACGCTCCTCGACGTGTTCGATCCCGCCTTCTACATGGCGGTCATGGCCTCGGCCGGTGCCGGTGCCGCCTGCCCGACGGAAGACCCGGCCATGTCGATCTGCCAGAAGTGGATGAAGCGCTATGTCGAAGATCGCCCCCACCTTGCCGGCGAAGCGGCCAAGGTGCCGATTCTCGTGGTCTACGGAGGCAAGGACACGACCATCCCGCCGGACCGCTTCCAGTGTGCGCTGGACCGGCTGGTTGCCGATGGCGTCCCCATGACCCAGTGCTTCGACCCCGAAGCTTCCCACGGTGAAGTGGTAGCCACGCAGGCCGACTTCGTCCTGTCCTGGCTGGCCGACCAGATCCTGGGAATCGACATCCCGGTCACCTGCCCCTCCAACGAGATCAAGCTCCTGGACGTCAAGGGCAACCCCGTGAAGTGCCCGTCCATTCCGCCGAACGACTAGAGCTGTCCCGGTTTGACTTGCCACCCCGTCTGTGTAGGATCGCTGCCGGTTGCAGGCCAACGGTGACACTTCCTCCTGCTGCCGGTGTTGCATCCGGTGGAGGAGGGGGAGAGAGAGGCAGCGGTGCCCGTGGACGTGGAAGAGTATTACCGCCGGTACGGGCCGATGGTGCTCCGCCGCTGCCGCAATCTGCTCAAGCGGGAGGAACTGGCCGTGGACGCGATGCAGGACACGTTCGTGCAGGTGCTTCGGCACCGGGAGAAGCTGGAGGGAACGGCACCGTCCAGCCTCCTCTACCGCATCGCGACCAACGTCTGCCTCAACCGCATCCGGACGCAGCGCCGTCATCCCGAGGACGTTGACGACGAGCTGCTCGACCGCATCGCCGCTCTGGACGACTCGGAGCCGCGGGTGCTTGCCCGCAATCTCATCGACCGGCTGTTTGCCAGGGACCCCGTGTCCACCCGTGAGATTGCCCTGCTGCACCTCGTCGACGGGCTGACTCTCGAAGAGGTTGCCGGCGAGGTCGGGCTGTCGGTGTCCGGCGTGAGAAAGCGGCTCCGCCCCCTCAAGGACCGACTTGCCGGGCTGGCGGAGGTGTGACCATGGGAACGAACAGAAAGATCCCGGACCTCTGGCTGGAGCAGTACCTGCTGGGCGAGCTGCCCCCGGAACGGGCCGCCGAAGTGCAGCGGCTCGAGCAGACTGACCCCGACGTGAGCCGCCGGCTCGAAGCTTTGCGCCGCTCGAACCAGGCCATTCTCGAGAAGTACCCGCCCCGGGTCATCGCCGCAGGAGTCGACCAGAGGGCCGCTGCGGGTCGAAAGCCATCCCCGGCATTGCGCTGGGCCGCAATCGGTGCGCCCGCGGTCGCTGCCCTGGCCCTGGTGGTCTGGATCACCCGGGGGCCGACTCCGGAGCAGGCCGATCCCTCCAGCCCCAGGCCGGTGCTCGATGCGCCGCACGGCCGCACCATGCTCGACCCCGGAACGAGGCTCAAAGGGGATGCCACCCTGCTCCTTTATCGCGTGACCCCGTCTGACTCGGCCTCACTGCAGGGGGACGCTGCCGAGTCGGAGCCGCTCACCGACGGAGCCGCTGCCTCGCCGGGAGATGTGATCCAGCTCAAGTACCTGGCCGCAGGATCCGGGTTCGGCATGGTGCTGTCTATCGATGGCCGCGGCACGGTCACCCTCCACTTCCCCGAGGAAGAACGCGGCGAGACCACCCTCGTCCCCGGCGGAGCCACCCCCCTTCCCCGCTCCTATGAGCTCGACGATGCCCCGGATTTCGAGCGGTTCATCCTCGTCACGTCGGCAGAACCCATCCCGGTGGCGGAAATCCTGGAATCGGCCCGGACGCTCGGTGCCGACCCGATCCGACCACTCCCCCTGGCCGTCGGATTCGCACAGAAGTCTATCCTGCTCAGAAAAGCAGGGAAGGTGGCCCCATGACACCTCCCCGTGCAATCGCGTCGTTTGCACCCCTGGCGCTGCTGCTCTGCCTTGCCGTGCAGCCTCCCGCCCTCGCAGAACAAGCCCCTCCGGTCCGCCGCCTCGCCCTCGTGGTCGGCGCCAACGACGGCGGCTTCGGACGCGTCCCCCTGGCCTACGCCCATTCCGATGCCCGGGCCATGCACCGCGTCCTCCGGCAGCTCGGAGGAATCGAGAGCACAGACGCCATCCTGCTCCTGGGAGCACGGGCCGACACGCTGGCTACCGCGCTCGACAAGGAGGCGGAGCTGCTGCGCTCCGCACAGAAGCCGGGCATCCGCCTGGAGTTCCTGTTCTACTACTCCGGACACTCGGACGAGCAGGGCTTGCTCCTTTCCGGCGAACGATTCCCCTACACGACGCTCAAGAAGGCGCTGACCGGGCTGCCCGCGGACGTGCGGGTTGCAATCCTCGACTCCTGCGCTTCCGGTGCGCTGACCCGGGCCAAGGGGGGCAAGTTCCATGCTCCGTTCCAGGTGGATGAATCCACCAAGGTATCCGGGCACGCGTTCCTCACGTCCACGTCGGCTGACGAGGCCGCACAGGAATCCGACCTCGTCGAAGCCTCCTTCTTCACCCACTTCATGGTCTCCGGGCTGCGGGGTGCAGCAGACGTGAACCGCGACAAGCGGGTCACCCTCACCGAGGCATACCAGTACGCATTCCACGAGACGCTTGCCCGCACCCAGTCGACGCTTGCCGGCCCCCAGCACCCCAGCTACGACTTCCACCTGTCCGGTGCCGGCGACCTGGTGCTGACCGACCTGAGGGCCACGACCGCCAGGCTCGTGCTGCCCGAGGGGGTCGAAGGCCGAGTCTTCGTCCGGGACGAGGAAGGACGCCTCGTCGCGGAAATCAACAAGGCCGCAGAGCGGGAAGTGGGCATCGGCATCGAGCCGGGCGAATACACGCTGATCCTGCAGCAGGGAGAAGCACTGTCAGAAGGCCGCGTCTCGATGTTCGAAGGGGCGGAGGTGCTCCTCGCGGCCGGAGAGCTCCAGCCGGTGGGCAGCGAAGTGGCGGTGGCCAAGGGGGACATTCCCGTGCTGGGCATCACCCTTCCTGGTGCCCAGGCAGGCTTCCGGACCATCCCGTTTGCGGCCAACGTGGTCCCGGGCATCGGCATGAACCCCACCGACGGCCGGGTCCACAACGTGGTGGCGCTCAATGCCCTGGTCGGCTACGGCGGCTCCCTTGGCGGAATCGAGCTGTCCGGTGCCGCCTCGATCCGGCGGGGGGATGCCTGGGGGATCCAGGCCTCCATCGGCGCCAGCATCGTGGGCGGCGACTTCCACGGACTCCAGACCGCCGCATTCGCCAACGTCGCGTCCGAAAGGATGGGCGGACTGCAGTGGGGACTGGCCTGCAACTACGCCGGGGCCCTGAGCGGAACCCAGCTCGGACTCCTCAACATTTCGGCGGACCGGACCTCCGGCATGCAGGCGGGGCTCTTCAACTACGGCGGCAAGGTCAGCGGCGTCCAGTTCGGGCTCATCAACGTGGCCGCGGAGCATGACGGCAGCCCCATCGGTATCATCAACTTCGCGGGGAACGGCCTGTTCACCCCCTCCGTCTGGGTCAGCGATGTGGCCTACCTCAACGTCGGAATCAAGATGGGCAGCCGCCGCACCTTCAGCGTGCTCGGAGGCGGCTACCAGAACACCGAGGACATGGAATCCGTGTCCGACAAGGGCCAGGCCCGCTACGGGCTGATCTTCTGGGGCCTCGGCGGCCACTTCGACCTGTCACAGCGGTGGTGGCTCGAGGTGGACGGGCTCTACCAGCAGCTCCTGGCATCGGATCGTCCCATCGAAGCCGCTGACGGGGTCGCCAGCATCCGGGCCAGCATCGGCCTGCGCCTCTTCGACGTGGTGTCGTTCTACGTCGGGCCGACGCTCAATCTGGGCTGGTCCGCTGCCCGGGAGGACTTCGGCATCGACCAGTCGTTCTGGAGCGATGTCAACGGCGACATGTTCGTGAGCTTCAAGCCCGGCTTCGTTGCGGGCATGCAGGTCGAGCCCCCCCTCGGGAAACTGAACCGGAGGTAGCCCTACTCCCTCTTCCCGAACACCAGGATGTCCTCTGCCTTCTCCAGGGCCGCCTTGTCGATGCCCGGAACCTGTTCCAGGTCGTCGATCTCCGCAAACCCGCCCACCGAGTCCCGAAGCTTGATGATCTCGTCGGCATTGGTGAAACCGAGCGCCCAGAGCGTCGCTGCGTCCGCCTTGTTCACATCCACGTTGACTTCCAGGTCCGGTTCGAGACGCTCGACGGTCTTCTTCCCGAACCCCTTGATGTCATCCAGTTGCCGGACCGACGTGAAGTAGCCGTTCTTCTCCCGGTACGCGATGATCGTCTGCGCCTTCTTCTGGCCGATTCCGTAGAGCTGCATCAGGTCGGCAGCGGTCGCCGTGTTCAGGTTCACCTTCTGCCCGGGGGCAAGCCCCTTCTTCCCCCCCTTCTTCCCCTTGCCCACATAGGGCACGCACGCCTGCGGTCCCTCTTCGACCACGTAGAATGCACAGACCAGCTTGGCAAACGTGGCCTCGCCGATCCCCTTGATCTGGGTCAGGTCTCGAATGTGCTCGAAGCGCCCCACCTGCTGCCGGTACTCCAGGATCCGGGCTGCCATCTTCTTGCCGATCCCGTGCACCTTCATGATGTCCGCAGCCGTGGCCGTGTTGATGTCCACCCGATCGATCGGCTTGTCCTGGGCGGATGCAAACCCCGTGAAAACGACCATCGCCAGCACCGTTACCAGCCCCATCGTTGCCCTTCTCATTGCACGCCTCCTGCGAGAACAGCGAACGGTACTATAGTGGATTGTCCGGGAATGATCCAGGGGGCCTGCCCCTACTTGTTGTGGCCGCACCCTTCGTGCTTGCCCTCTTCCTTGGCCTTGCCAGGGCAGCCGCCGCAGCCACCCGCCGGGGCCTCGACCGGCTTGCCGGTGATCATGGCATCGAGGCGGGCCTTGAACATGCCGCGCTTGCCCGGGCAGCCGCCCGTCACGTCCACGGTAAGTCCCTTGTCCACCTTCTTCACGTCGAATCTCAGGCCCGGCACGCTCCAGGGGCAATTGGCCTTGTGCTCATCGCCGCAGCCGCAGGTGTCCTTGGCACAGGAATCGATCATCCCTGCGATCTTGTCCTGCGCGGCCTTGATCTCTTCCGGCTTGCCCGTGATGTCGATGGTCACGAAGAACGAGCCGTCTGCGTTCTCGAGGTAGGTGATCTTGGCCTTGCCCTCCTTGAACGGGCAATTGTCGCCGCACGGCTTGTCGCTAGCCAGGGCCGAAAGCTGGAACAGGACGACCGACAACACCAGGACTGCCGCAACCGCTACTCTTCTCATTTCCAATCCTCCGAAAGATGGGGTTGAACAACCGGGCGATTCTACGCACGAACCCCTGCGTTTCAAGCAAGAATCGTCAGAGTGCCCGCTGCCACGGTGGTCACCGTGGACGATTCGTCGAACCGGACCACCACCAGCGCCTTGTCTCCCGTGCCGATGACGGCCAGCACGCGGCCATCCCCGTGTGCGCGATGACGGACGGACTTCCCGGTCCAGGCAGGGCCGGGCACGGCCGAGCCCGTGCGGTGCCCCCGCCGCGCCTCCGGCGCGCCTCCCCCACGGGGGGAGGCCGCACCTTCCGAGGCCGAGCCCGTGCGGTGCCCCCGCCGCGCCTCCGGCGCGCCTCCCCCACGGGGGGAGGCCGCACCTTCCGAGGCCGAGCCCGTGCGGTGCCCCCGCCGCGCCTTCGGCGCGCCTCCCCCACGGGGGGAGGCCGCAGCTTCATCGGCCGTTGGTCCTGCGGCCGCCCCACGTGGGGGCGGCGCGGCGGGCCTTGCCCGACGCGGTGGGGGCATCTCGCCACCCATCACATCTGCGAAGCTGCGCCGCCGGGGGGAATCCTCCCGCTGCAGCAGGCTGTCCGGAATCTCGCCAACGAACCGGGACAACTTGCTGAAGCTCCACTCGCCGAACCGGGCACGACTGCGGGCCCAGCTCACCACCACCTTCTGGCGGGCTCGAGTCAGTGCCACATAGAACAGCCGTCTCTCCTCCTCGACCTCGCCGGAGGACACGTGGCTTTCGTAGGGGAAGAGCCCTTCCTCCATGCCGGTGGCGAACACCACGTCGAACTCAAGCCCCTTGGCCGCGTGCACCGTCATCATGGGAAGGCGATCCTGATCCTCCTGCCACAGGTCGATGTCGGTGATCAGCGCGACCTGTTCGAGATAGTCGATCAAGGTGCCGGCCGTGTGAATCCGCTCGAACTCGGTCATGGACGTGACAAGCTGGTCGAGGTTGGCCAGCCGGCTCTCGGCCTCGATCCGGTCCAGGGATTCCATCTTCAGGACGTACCCGGACGTCTTGAGCACCTCCTGGGCCAGGCCGGCCACGGTCGTCCGGGCCGCCATCTCCTTCCAGCCGTCCACGAGCCGCACGAACGCGGCCAGCGCCTTCTGCCATCGCTCAGGCTCCGGAGTCCCGGCCATCTCCCTGGCGGCCGCCATGAGCGGCACGTTGCGAGCGGCAGCGACGTCCCGCAGCTTCTCGAGTGCGTTGTCCCCCACTCCCCGGGCCGGCTTGTTCACGATCCGCACGAAGCTGACGTCGTCCCGCTCGTTCGACACGAGCCGCAGGAAGGCCAGCGTGTCCTTGACCTCGGCCCGCTCGTAGAACCGCATCCCGCCCACGACCACGTGAGGAATCGCCTGCCGTGCCAGCTCTTCTTCAAAGCTTCTCGACTGTGCGTTGGTTCGGAAGAACACGGCCATCTTCCGCAGCGGGGTCCCTTCCCGCCGAAGCTGCCCTGCGACCCCTGCCACCCGCCGGGCCTCGTCCCCCTCGGAATCCGCCGTCACCAGCACCAACGCCTCGCCGTCCCCGTTCTCCGTCCAGAGCTTCTTGGCATGGCGGTGATGGTTGTTCGCGATCACCTCGTGCGCGGCATCGAGGATGGTCCTCGTGGACCGGTAGTTCTGCTCCATCCGCATGATCCGAGTCCCGGGAAAGGACTGCTCGAACTCCAGCATGTTCTGTACCCGAGCCCCGCGCCACCCGTAGATCGACTGGTCGTCGTCCCCCACCGCGCAGATCCGCTGGTGAGGCCCCACGAGCTGTTCGAGCAACTGGAGCTGCACCCCGTTCGTGTCCTGCATCTCGTCCACCAGCACGTACTGGTAGCGCTCACGGTAGAGGTTGCGCACCTCGTCGTGCTCGACCAGGAGCTGAAGCATCCGGTCCATCAGGTCGGTGAAATCCATCGCATCGAGGCGACGCTTCTCGGATTCGTACCGGGCAAACGCCACGGCTGCCTTCTGTCTCCATTCTCCCTCGTGGTACGAGCCCTTGACCCACTGCTCCACGGACCGCCCATGGCTTCGAAGGGAATCGTACGCACCGCACAACGCCTTGGGCGCAAACCGCTTGCGGTCCAGGTCGAGCCGCTCGATCACCTGCCTCATCAGGACGGTGGAATCATCCGAGTCGAAGATCAGGAAATGGGACGTGTAGCCCAGCAGCTCGGCATGGCGACGCAGCATCCGGGCGCACATGGAATGGAAGGTCCCCATGTCGAGCCCTTCCGCCGGCAACCCGACGAGCTTCTTCACCCGCTCCCGCATCTCCCCCGCGGCCTTGTTGGTGAACGTCATGGAGAGCACCCGCCAGGGCATGTACCCCAGGCGGGACAAGAGCCAGGCAATCTTGTGCGTCACGGCCCGGGTCTTGCCGCTCCCGGCCCCTGCCAGGACGAGCATCGGCCCATCGCAGCCCGTCACGATCTCCCGCTGCACCTCGTTGAGAGGTTCCAGGATCGGGTCCAATTCCCTACTCCACCGTCACGCTCTTGGCCAGGTTCCTGGGTTGGTCCACGTCGGTTCCCTTGAGGTCCGCGACATGGTAGGCGAAGAGCTGTAGCGGCAGCACCGCCAGGAACGGCGACAGCTCGGGCAGGCACTCGGGGATTTCGAAACGGTCCCCGGCAAGGTCCGCGGCCTGCCGGTTGCCCTCGGTAATCACGGCAATCACGGGGCCGCTCCGGCTGCGGATCTCCTCCATGTTCGAGAGGGTCTTCTCCCAGGTCGGTCCATTGGGCACGACGAACAGGCTCGGCACGGCATCATCGACCAGTGCGATGGGTCCGTGCTTCATCTCCCCGGCCGGGTAGCCTTCCGCATGAACATAAGACAGCTCCTTCAGCTTCAGTGCCCCTTCCAGCGCGATGGGATGCGACACCCCGCGCCCGAGATAGAGCATGGAACGCACCCGCTGGTGCTTTCTCGCCACTTCCAGGATATGCCCGTTCCGCTCCAGGACCCGCTCCATCTGGGCAGGAAGCTCGGTCAACCCCTGCACGAACGTGGCTGCGCGGTCGGCCCCCAGACTCCCCACTTTCCGGCCAAGCCACAGCGCCAGCAGCGCGAGCACCGCCATCTGGCACGTGAATGCCTTGGTCGAAGCCACGCCGATTTCAGGACCGGCGTAGGTGTAGAGCACGCAATCGGCCATCCTCGCCAGTGTCGAGTCCACGACGTTGCACACCGACACGACCGACGCCCCCCGGGCCCTGGCTTCCTGGACCGCGGCAATGGTATCCGCCGTCTCCCCGGACTGCGAAATGGCAATCACCAGGTGCGATGCATCCACCAGCGGGTTTCGGTAGCGGAACTCCGAGGCCACCTCCACGTCGCACGGCAGCCGGGCAAGATCCTCGATCAGCCGCCGCCCCACCATCCCGGCGTGGTACGAGGTCCCGCAGGCCAGCAGCGTTACCCTCGTAATGCTCCGAAGCCGGGGCTCAAGACCCGCCATCTCGTCCAGCACGACCTCGCCCTGGCTCAGCCCCAGCCGGGGACGCAGGGTATCCGATACCGAGCGCGGCTGCTCGTGGATCTCCTTGAGCATGAAGTGCTTGTACCCGCCCTTCTCCGCCATGGCTGGCGTCCACGACACCGTCCGGACATCCCGCCGGATCTCGGAAAGCGTCTCCAGTGCGAACAGCTTCACCCCGTCCCGCTCCAGCAGCGCCAGGTCACCGTCCTCCAGGAACTGGAACCGCCGCGTGACCTGCAGCAGCGCCGGGACGTCCGAGGCCAGGTAGCTCTCCCCATCCCCCAGCCCAATGACCAGCGGCGACATCCGGCGCGCCGCCACCATCCGGTCCGGGTGCTTGAGGTTCAACACCGCCACGGCATACGATCCGTGCAGCCGCAGCAGAGCGCTCCGCACCGCCCGGACAAAGTCCCCCTCCTCGTCCAGCGCCCGCTGCACCAGGTGAGCGATGATCTCGCTGTCGGTCTCGGAGGTGAACTCGTGCCCCTGCACCATCAGCTCACGCTTGAGCGCCGCATAGTTCTCGATGATCCCGTTGTGCACCACGACCGTGTCGCGGAAACGGTGCGGGTGCGCGTTGGTCTCGTTCGGCCGGCCATGCGTGGCCCACCGCGTGTGCCCGATCCCAACCTCGCCGTCCGGTGCCCCCAGCTCCACCAGCCGGGCCAACTTGGACAGCTTCCCCGCACTGCGCAAGATGGTGAAGTCGGCCCCGGAAATCGTGGCCACGCCGGCCGAATCGTACCCCCGGTATTCCAGCCGCCGCAATCCGTCCAACAGGATCTCGACGCACGGCTTCCGCCCGACGACGCCTACGATTCCGCACATGGTCTACCTCTTCTGCTTCCGCTGCTTGCGAAGCTCAGCGTACCCGTCCCGGTTGGCCTGGTCCACCCGGCTGATCGCCAGGGCACCGGGCGGCACGTCCCGGGTCACCGTCGTCCCGGCCGCGATCACGGCCTCCTTTCCGACCGTCACCGGCGCCACGAGCTGCGTGTCGCTGCCGATGAAAACCCCGTCCTCGATCACGGTCTTGAACTTGCTGTACCCGTCGTAGTTGCACGTGATGGTACCGGCCCCCACGTTCACCGCTGCACCGATGCTGGCATCGCCCAGGTAGGAGAGATGGTTGGCCTTGCTCCCCTCGCCGAGCACGGTCTTCTTGGTCTCGACGAAGTTGCCGATCTTGGCCCCTTTCTGGAGCACGGTCCCCGGCCTCGTGTGCGCAAATGGCCCGACTCCGCATCCAGGGCCGATGTCCGACGACTCGAGCACGCAATACGGAAGCACCTTGACCCCTTCCGCCAGGCGGCTGTCCTCGATGATCGTCCCGTTGCCGATCCGGCAGCCGGTACCCACCGAGGTCTTGCCGCGCAGCGCCACGTTGGCCTCGAGCACCGTGTCCGGCCCGACCGTCACGCTGAATTCCACGTCCACGCTCTCCGGGTGCGGCATCCCCACACCCGCCAGCATGAGCGCCCGGTTCCGCCCCGACCGGATCCGCTGCGTCACCGCGGCCAGCTCGACCCGGTTGTTGACGCCTTGCAGCTCATCGGCGTCCTTGACGAGCAACAGCTCGGCCCGACCGCCTCCGGCCACGATGAACTCCACCACGTCGGTCAAGAGGTACTCCCGCTGCTTCTCCGCCGGCTTCACCTGCGCCAGGAAGGCCCGCAGCAGCTCCAGCTTGACCAGGTAGATGCCCGCATTGACGATCTTGTACGACAGCTCCTCCTGCTTCAGCTCCTTCTGCTCCCGGATCGCCTGGATCACGCCGGAATCATCAAACAACACCCGGCCGTACCCGAACGGGTCGTCGGTCTTGAACCCGGCAAACACGATCCCTGCGCCCTTCTCCTCGGCCATCTCCGCCAGTCGATCGACCAGGGAGGAGGTCACAGCCGGCACGTCGCCGTTCAGGATCAGCAGCCATCCCTCCACCCCGTCCAGTGCCGCAAGCCCGGCCTTTACGGCATCGGCAGTCCCCAGCGGCTGGGCCTGCCGGGCGAAACGCAGCCGGGAATCCTCGGCCTCCGCCCGCACCGCGGCCTCGACCTCAGCGATGAAGTCGCCGCTCACCACGACCACCGGACCGTCCACCGTCTCCAGCGCAAGCCGGGTCGGAAACACGACCATGGGACGCCCCAGGATCGGCATCAGCATCTTCGAAGTGGCCGAGTGCATCCGCACGCCGCGGCCACCCGCCAGCACCATAGCGCTCACGTTCTTCATGAATGAGGAGCCTCCTGCGGGAATGGGAATCAGCCCCCGGGCGGCAGGACCACAGGTCGCCGCACGCCCGGGAGCCTGCGCACTGAATCAGGGCAATTCAACGACGACCACCGAGTCCGACTTGCCCCAGTTGAGCAGCTTCGAGCCGGTGTAGTCATAGTATTGGGTCTTCTCGACGTCCATGAGCCAATCGTCGCCGCTCCAGCCGCCATCGTAGTCCCGGACCTGGATCCCGAAGTACGCCTCGTTCGGGTAGTCGAAGCCGTAGAAGTAGTTCCGCCCCAGCTCCGCGGCCATGTCCAGGATGGTGTTGACCGGCACGTCGCTCTTGTACCAGTTGTTCTGGAGCCCGTAGAAGTTGCTCAGCATGAGCTGCTCGTAACCGCCGCCGTCATACATGTAGAGGTTGACGAACGGGTCCGCATTCCCGCCGAACGGGTCCGCAGTCACGTAGATGCCCAGGTCCTTGATCGTGACCTTCACGACGTAGGGGTTGTAGACGTAGGTGAACGAGAACGTCCCCCACCCGGTGTTGAAGTGCCGACGCACGAAATCGGCGGGGTTCCACAGGATCTCACCCTCGGGATCCAGCGGGTAGTTGCCGTCGATGAACCGCCACGGTGCCACCGCCTTGGTCGAAGTCGAGCCGCTGTAGTTGAAGTGGCCGAACTCGTTGAACAGCTTGCCCGAACCGATCTCGAGCTTCTTGGCCCAGAGGGTATCGTTCAGTGCGGGCAGCCCGTAGTACACCTCGTCGTTGTCCAGCACGGGGCTCTCCGCCACGTTGCCGAAACGGTAGACGACGCCCGTGTCCCCCGGGAACCCGTTCACGTCCCAGTTGGACACGTCGTTCCACAGGTACGCGTCCCCCCAGATGCCGTGATCCTCGCCGTGAACGTACACGATGGGATGGTGATCGGTCGGGTAGAAGAGGTCCCAGTTGATGTCGCCGTCGATGGAGGCCGTGCCCTTGAGCGGGCTGTTGGGCGGCGTGTACTGGAAGTAGGTATCTTCGGTCATGGTCTCCATCATGACCAGCTTGCCGTAGGCGCTGCCATCCTGTTGGATCACGAGGAGGACGCCGCGCATGGTGTTCTCGTAGTTGGCCCCCAGCGGCCACTTGGTCCAGCGGCGGGGGAAGAACACGTAGTAGCCCAGGTACCAGTGGCTGGAGGTCTTGACGAACGAGTAGTACACCGTGGCCTTCTTGTTCCCCTTGCCGAGGTTGGCCACGTTGTTGGTTGCATTCCAGTCGCCGTCGAAGTCCAGGGCCCGGATCAGGTCGAGGCCCGCACCGGCCGGATCGGTATCGACGTAGAACGTGGGAGCCCACCACTCCCACACCTTGGCCGCCCGGCAGGTTCCGCTCGCCTGGTCGCAGAGCTGGTCCTTGCCGCAGTCATAGTCGTCCTCGCAGTTGGGAGGCGGGCACGCGTCGTCCTTGCCGTCGCAGTTCTCGTCCTTGCCGTTCTCGCAGATTTCCTGGGCCGCCGGGTTGATTTCCGCGTTCTTGTCGTCGCAGTCGAGGCCCTTGCAGTCCTTGCCCGTACCGTAGGAATCCTTGTCCCCGTCGATGCAATCGAACGGGCACTCCTCCTTCTTGCCGTCGCAGTTCTCGTCGACGTCGTTGCCGCACACTTCCTTGGCAAGGGGATTGATGGCCGGGTCACTGTCGTTGCAGTCCGGGCCGTCGCAGACATCGCCCTGGCCGTAGTTGTCACCGTCGTTGTCCAGGCAGGTGCAGGGAAGATCCTGCCCGTTGCAATCCTCGTCCTTGCCGTTGCCGCAGACTTCCGGAGCCCCCGGGTACACCGACTTGTCCGCATCGTTGCAGTCCTGGACCGGGCAGTCGGTGCCGACCCCGAACCCGTCCTTGTCCAGGTCCTCGCACTTGGACGGGCACACCAGGTCGCCGTCAACGCAATCATCGTCCAGGCCGTTGCCGCAGACTTCGGTCGCACCGGGGTGCACCTTGGCATTCGCATCGTTGCAGTCGTAGCCCTCGCAGTCCGGGCCGTCCCCATAGCCGTCGCCGTCCCCATCCTTGCACTCGGCCGGGCAGTCATCCTTCTTCCCGTCGCAGTTCTCGTCCACCTGGTTGCCGCACACCTCCACGCCGTTCGGGTGGATGGTGTTGTTCTTGTCGTCGCAGTCGTTGCCCGTCGGGCAGTCCGCAGCCGGGGCCATGTACCCGTCCGCGTCGCCGTCCTTGCACTGGGCCGGACAGGTGTCGTCCTTGCCGTCGCAGTTCTCGTCTACGCCGTTGCCGCACGACTCGGCTGCCCCAGGCTTCACCGTGTTGTTGTAGTCATCGCAGTCCGTTCCGGTCGGACAGTCGGCAGACTTGCCGTTGGCCCCGTCCTTGTCCAGGTCCAGACACGGGTTGGGGCAAACGTCATCCTTGCCGTCGCAGTTCTCGTCCTGGCCGTTGCCGCAGGTTTCCGGTGCCCCCGGATACACCGTGGCCACCTTGTCGTCGCAGTCCAGCTTGATGCCGGCGGGACAGCCGGCACCGACCGCAAAACCGTCACCGTCCGTGTCGAGGCAGGGCTGCTCCTGGGTGTTGTCATCACCCCCGGTCTTGTCCTGGTCGAGGATGTCCTCGTCCGGCACGGCAACCGTGGATTCCGTGCCGCAGGAGGCCAGCAGCACGACGGCCGCCAGCGAGAGAAGAAGGGCTTCAACCAAACGCTTCATGCTGCACCTCATATGGCTTTGGAGGGGCCAAGTCCCCCCCCGGTTGATTCGGGAGTCCCGTGTATACACACAACGCGGGCGCGAGGCAAGGGTTTTCGGGCTTGACAATCTCCCCGTTTGCCCGCAGCTTTTGCCACATGAAGAATCGCGCACCTACGCCTCCCGTGCCTGCGTGCGGGGGAAATGGCCGGGAAGACAGCACGGAAACGCTTCGCCAGGAGCTTGCGCTCAAGGCCCGCCAGCTCCAGGCCGTGGGCGAAATCTCCGCAGCGCTGGCCTCGACCTGGGACCTGGAAGAAACGCTGGACGTGATCACGCGGGTCACGTCGGACGTGATGGGGGTCGCCTCCTGCTCCATCTACCTGCGGGAAAAGAACGGCGGAAGCCGACTCGTGCTCAAGGCAACCACCGGCCTGGCTCGCGACGCCATCGGCATCGCCCGCCTCGAAGCCGGCGAAGGGCTGACCGGATGGACCGTGACGCACGGCAGGCCGGTGGCGGTCACCGACGTGCTGCTGGATCCCCGGTTCAAGTTGATCCCGGAAACGCACGAGGAGGGGCTCCGCTCGCTCCTGGCCGTCCCGCTGGCCGTGCAGGGGCGGGTCATCGGTGCCATGAACGTCCAGACTGCAGAGCCCCACCAATTCTCGACCGAAGAGGTGGAGCTCCTCTCGATGATCGGCAACCTCGCGGCCGGGGCCCTCGAGAAGGCCATGCTCTATGACCGGATGCGCCAGCAGATCCGGGAGCTGGAAGGGCTCATCGAGGTGAGCCGCACCATCGTGTCGCCCCTCTACCTGGACGACATGCTCGGCGTCGTGGCGCAGATGGCCGCCCGAGTCATGGAAGTCCGCTCCGTCGCACTCCACCTCCTGGACGAGGCCTCGGGGAAGCTGGCCCTGCGTGCGGCCCACAACACCAGCGCGGCAGCCCGGGAGAGACAGTCTTTCGACATCGGAGAGGGGCTGGTCGGCGAGGTGGCCCGCCAGGCCCGGCCCCTCCCCGTGCCCGATGTTCGCCAGGATCCCCGCTACCTCAACCGCAAGCTGGCCGAGGCGGAAGGGCTCGTGTCGTTCCTCGGCGTGCCGCTCGTGGTCCGGCAGCGCATCGTCGGCGTCCTCTCGTGCTACACCGATTCCCCGCACGAGTTCACGCCCAAGGAAACCGACCTGTTCTCCATGCTGGCCAACCAGACCGCGCTTGCCATCGAAAACGCCCGCCTCGTCATCAGCACCGCGGTCGTCCGAGAGATGCACCACCGGGTCAAGAACAACCTCCAGAGCGTGGCCATGCTGCTGCGCCTCCAGATGGGCTCCTCGAAGGACGAGGGGACGCGCGGCATCCTGGCCGGTGCCATGGCCCGGATCCTCACTATCGCCGCTGTGCACGAGACCATGAGCGAGCAGGGGCTGTCCCTCGTCGACGTCCGCCAGGTGCTCGAACGGGTGGCCGCCAGTGCGACCCTGCTCGTCGCAGGCAAGGAGATCCGCATCGAGGTCGAAGGGGAAAGCCTCGCCCTCCCGTCCCGCATGGCCACCTCGCTTGCCCTGGCCGTCGGCGAGTTCGTCCAGAACGCGGTCAAGCACGCATTCCAGGGACGGGACCAGGGCCACATCCGGATCCTCGTCGTGCCCGGCCCCCAGACCTGCGAAGTCCTCGTGCTCGACAACGGCATCGGCACGGCCGGGACCCGCTCGGAACGCAAAGGACTGGGGATCGAGCTGGTCCAGACCCTCGTGAGCCACGACTTGAAAGGTCAGTTCGAGCTGAGCTCGAACGAGGCCGGCACCCGGGCCGTGGTGCGCTTCCCAACCCCCACTGCAGGCGAAACCTCATGAAATCGCTCCACGTCCTCATTGCGGAGGACGAATCGCTCATCCGCCTGGGACTCAAGTGCATCCTCGAAGAAGCCGGACACACGGTCTACGCAGCCGAGGACGGCCAGGCCGCTCTCGATCTGGCCGAAAGACGCACGCCCGACATCGCCATCCTCGACATCCGCATGCCCCGCATGGATGGCATGGAAGCTGCCCGGCGACTCTACGAGCGCTCGCCGATTCCCATCCTCTTCCTGACCGCATACGGTGAGCGGGCGCTGGTCGAGCAGGCCGCACGCCTGCCCATCCAGGGCTACCTCGTCAAGCCGCTGCGGGAGGCCGAGCTGTTCGCCATGATGGAAGTCGCCATGGGCCGCTTCGAAGAACAGCAGCGCACCGCAAGAGTCGCTGCCGATGCCAGTGCGGCCCTGGCCGAGCAGCGCACTATCCAGCGGGCCAAGGGGCGCCTCATGCAACAGGAAGGGCTCAGCGAGTTGGCTGCCCGGGATCGCCTCGAAGAACGCGCCCGCTCCGAGCGCCGCTCCCTCCTCGAAGTGGCCGAGGAAATCGCCGGTGCTCCGGGAGCCGGGCCCTCCCCGGACCGCTCCTCCTCCAACAACCCGCCCCGAAGGTGACAAGATGCCCAGATACCACATCAGGACCGCTCCGGCACCGGCCCCGTTTCTCTGCCCGGCCCGATTCCAGAAGGATGAGACCGATCTCTACGTGAAGCACGGGCATCGCGTGTTCCCCGGCCGCTCCGACCGGGGCGATTCCTACTGGACGGCCGAGATCATCACCCAGACCTGGTTCATGGCCGAGACCGGCCGGATCCCCATCAGCGGAGCAGGCTACGGAGGCCCGTTCTCCGGCCCCGGCTTCGATTCCATCTGGCTCGACATGTCCGAAATCGTGCGGCCCACCCGAGACGGTATCCATGGCCGGGAGACCATCTCGACCAAGGTGGTTCTCGGCGGCGCACCGGAAATGCTCGAGTTCGACGCGGACCAAAAGCTCCTCACTCGCCTTCCCCCGACGCTCGACCTCCCCTTCCCCGTCGCTTTCGGCCCCCTCCCGATGGAGCTGCCCGGCGACGGCCCGACCAAAGCCCTGGCCCTCGCTGCCGACCGCCTTTCCACCCTGTTCATCCGCACAGCGGATACGCTATTGGGGGAGATAGGCGGGGGACTGGCCGTCCGCCTGGGCGCCGCCGATTTCGACCGTCCCGACTTCATCGACTTGCTGGCGGCAGCCAATCCCGCGTACGTGGAAATCGAGGAGGAACCCTGGGACCTGGAACGGTTCGATGCGGCCCGCACCCGCTTCCCCGACGCGCTGGTCGCCCTGCGCCGCCGCCTGGGACCGGACAGCCCGGCCGAGGTGGAGCGCCTCATCCGCCGCGGGGTGCGCATCTTCCATCTCTACGCGGACATCGAGGGTCGCGACTCCGCAGGTCGCCCCCTCCCCGACTCGCTCCGGGAAGTCCACGGGCACGCAGTCCGCTGCCGGTGGCGGGACAGCCTCTCATTCCTGGTCAGCGGAGGCATCGCAGCCGCCGAGCACCTGCCCAAGATTATCGCGTGCGGAGCGGACGTGGCGGTCCTCGACCTCGTCCCGCAGGTGGCCTGGGGGTGCGCCCTGTGGGCCGACAGGATCCAGTGCCATGCCGAAGAACAGGGGGTCGACCCCGAGTGGGGGGCGCAACGCCTCGTCAACCTCATGGCGGCCTGGCGTGACCAGCTCCTCGAAGCCATGGGGGCCATGGGCATGCGCGAGGTGCGCCGGCTCCGGGGCGAAACCGGCCGCCTGATCTTCGATGAGGTCGAGGCCAAGGCCTTCCGCCGCAACTTCCACGCTGCCGCTCCGGTCGGAGCCTACCGCCGTCTCAAGGAAGGCACCGGAAGCGAAGGGGACATGCGCTGGACCCAGGCGCTCCTGCTCTCGACCCGGGAACAGGCCCGGCACGCCCGCCCCCACTCGGACCTCGAGTTCCGCGTCGGAGCATCGGGCGGCGGTTTCGACCGCCTCGCATTCCGCTTCGAGCTCCAGGATTCCTGGCAGGAGCAGCTTGCCGCACTGGCAGCCGGCGAGAGCCGCTGCCTGGCGGACCCCGCTGCCTTCGACCTGGCCATCCCCCTCAACCGGCGGGGTGACGAACGCCCGGCCGTGTCCATCCCGGTTCCCTGGTACGGAGCCGGCATGTCCTTCGGCAGCGTCGGAATCCCGGTCATGCTCGCCAGGGCCATGGCCGCTCAACGCATCGGCACGTTCATGTCCACCGGCGAGGGCGGTTACCCCGAGGCCCTCATCCCCTACGCCGACCACGTGATCACGCAGGTCGCCACAGGGCTCTTCGGAGTCAGCGAGGCCTCCATCCAGAGAGCCCGGCTCATTGAGATCAAATACGCGCAAGGGGCCAAGCCCGGCCTCGGCGGCCACCTCCTCGGCAACAAGAACACTCAAGCAGTCGCCCGGGAACGGGAGGCCGTCCGCGGAACCTCCCTGTTCAGCCCGTTCCCGTTCCACAGCGTCTACTCCGTCGAAGACCACCGCAAACACATCGACTGGCTCAAGATGGTCAACCCCACGGCCCTCATCAGCGTCAAGGTGAGCACCCCCTCCGACGTCGACATGGTTGCCGTCGGCTCCTACTTCGCAGGAGCCCACATCGTCCACCTCGACGGTGCCTACGGTGGGACCGGAGCCGCCCCGGAAATCGCCAAGAAGAACATCGCCATGCCCATCGAGTACGCCATCCCCAAGGTCCACAGGTTCCTCCTCGACGAAGGGCTTCGAGACCACGTGACCCTCATTGCCTCCGGAGGCATCAGGACGGCCTATGACGTGGCCAAGGCGATTGCACTGGGCGCAGACGGATGCGTCATCGGAACCGCAGAGCTCGCAGCCATCGGCTGCACCCGCCTGGGCAGTTGCGAACAGGGACTCGGCTGCCCCTTCGGCATCACCACCACCGACCCGGAAAAAAGCCGCCTCGTGGAAGTCGATGCCTCCGCAGCCAACATCGTGAACCTGTACACGAGCTGGAAACGCCAGCTCGCCGCCATCCTCGATGCCGCCGAGCTCAAGGCAGTCTCTGAGCTTCGCGGCCGCACCGACCTTCTCCTCTACCTGGAGTAGCCCGTGATGAAACCGGAAGATCGAAGGGCATTGCTGGATTCCCGCTCCGACCTGACCGTCGGCGTCACCGGAGTCTGCGCCTCCGACTCGGCGGAAGGGGGGTGCGGAGTCATCGGGCTTGCTTCCGACCAGCCCATCGCAGGCCGGCACATGCTCACGGCAAGCCGGCAGATGCACAACCGCGGCAACGGGAAAGGGGGCGGAATCGCAGCAGCGGGCCTCGACCCCGGGCAGATGGGAGTGTCCCCGGACGTGCTGCGGACCCACTACCTGCTCCAGATCGCCTACCTCGACGACGGCGCCCGCCGAGCGGTCGAGCGGGAGTGCATCGACGGCCGCCTCGACGTGACCCACGCGTATCAGGTCGAATCGGTCGATGACTACAGGTCCATCCCCGGCCTCGAAGTTCCCCCCCCCACCCTGGTCCGCTATTTCTGCCGCGTCAGCCCCGAGATCCTTGCCGAGTTCGCGGAGCGCAATGCGCTGCGCCACCTCCCCGGCCGGGCGGTCGAGGACGAGTACATCTACCAGAACACCTTTCGCCTCAACCAACGCTTCTACACCAGCCTGGGCAACAAGCGCGCCTTTGTCACCAGCCACGGCCGCGACATGCTGGTTGCCAAGATCGTCGGCTACGCAGAACAGGCCGTCGAGTACTACCGCATGGACGAGATGACCGCCCACGTCTGGATCGCTCACCAGCGCTACCCCACCAAGGGGCGGGTCTGGCATCCGGGCGGTGCCCATCCCTTCGTCGGCATGAACGAGGCCCTGGTGCACAACGGCGACTTCGCCAACTACCACCGGGTCACCGAGTACCTCCGCCAGCGCAACATCTCGCCCCTCTTCCTGACCGATACCGAGGTCAGCGTGCTGCTCTTCGACCTGTGGGACCGGATCTACGGCTACCCCCTCGAAGTCGTCATCGAAGCTCTCGCCCCAACGACCGAGCGGGACTTCACCCAGCTCCCGCCCGAGAAACAGGAACTGTATCGAGCCATCCAGCAGACCCACCTCCAGGGCAGCCCCGACGGCCCCTGGTTCTTCATCGTCGCCAGGAGCCGCCCCGACGACGGCCGATGGCAGCTACTCGGCATCACCGACACGTCGATGCTGCGCCCCCAGGTGTTTGCGCTCTCCTCGTCCCAGGGCGAGGACCCGGTGAGCATCGGCCTCATCGCGTCCGAGCGCCAGGCCATCAATGCCTGCCTCAAGAGCCTGTCTGCCGAGGATCCCCGTTTTCAGCCGGTTGCGGACCGATACTGGAATGCCCGAGGCGGTTCCTACAATGACGGAGGTGCCTTCGTCTTCACCGTTGCCCGGGACGATGCCGGCTCTGACGACGGTTCGACCCGACTCACCTGCCACGACAAGTTCGGCAACGAGGTCTGTGCAACACCAGGGCCTGCTCCGGACGCGGCGGCAACGGAGCCGATTCCGGCCCCGGCAGCACTGCCTCCCCTGGAAGCCGGCCAATCCCCGGAGGATTGGCTGGGCCGGTCGCTGCCCGCCCTCACGTCCGCCCCGCTCGAGGACATCTCGACCTGGTGTCGGTTGCTGCTCCGGGACTCGGTCCCGCAGCCTGCCGGTTCCGGGCGACTTCCCATCAAAACCGCGCTGCAGGCGTTGACCCTGCTGAGGAACCGGCGCTTCGACCCCGGGGCAAAGAGGCGCTCGGCCCTGCTGGCCATCGTCGACCGCGCACTGTTCGCCCTGCTCCGCTCGGTCCCTGCCCTTCCCGACCCCGACCCCGGCCCGCTGCGCTTCGTGGCGCACTCCACCGCTGAGACTCTCCGGCCCCCTCTTGCGGGCGAAACCGGACTCGTGATCGACGGCGCAGGCTTCGAACCGGAAGGGGAGGATTCAGCAGCTCGGCTCCTGGTCCGGGCCCACGCACTCGGATGGAGGCACTTCATCCTGCTCGACCTGCACGGCGGTCGATTTGCAGGGTGCGGCCTCGGACCCGATACCCCGGATGTCCGCATCGAGCTCATCGGCGATGCCGGCGACTACATCGCGTCCGGAATGGACGGTGCCGAGCTTGTCGTCCATGGAGATGCCCAGGACCAGGTCGGCCAGATCCTCAAGAGCGGCAAGCTCGTCATCCACGGCGACGTCGGCCAGACGTTCCTCTACGGGGCCAAGGGGGGACGCGTGTTCGTCCTCGGGTCTGCAGCCGGCCGGCCGCTGATCAACGCGGTGGGACGCCCCAAGGTCGTCATCAACGGCACCTGCCTGGACTACCTCGCCGAGAGCTTCATGGCCGGAGACCCCCTGGACGGAGGCGGGTTTGCCATCCTCAACGGAGTGAGCTTCGACGACCATGGCAACCTGGCCGAGCTGCCGACCCCCTATCCGGGCGGCAACCTGTTCTCACTGGCTTCGGGAGGGGCGATCTACCTTCGGGATCCGGCACTGCGCGTCGACGAAAACCAGCTCAACGGCGGCCGGTTCGCTCCACTGTCTCCAGCCGACTGGGACCTTGTCCACCCCTGCCTGGTCGAGAACGAACGGCTGTTCGGCATCACGGTCTCCCGTCTTCTCTCATTCCAGGGCCAGGCACTTGCACCCGATGCCGTCTACCGCAAAGTGGAAGTGGATCGACAGCACGTGCTCAGGTGATGTGCGTCACCGAGTGCCGGGGGGCAGGGGCTCGACATGAATGCTCACCGCACCGACCCGGTCGATGCTGGCCCGCAAGGCCGTCTCCACACGCTCCGTGCACCGGTGGGCAGCGGAGACGCTTGCATCGCACGGGACGAGACAGGTGAAGGAGAGGTCGATGCTGCGCCCCCGTGAGGCAACCCGCAGGTCCTTGTGCTCCAGTGCCGTGGGATCCCCCTCCACGACATCCTTGACGATCCGCTCGATCTGTTGGAGCTGGCTCAGCTCGCAGACTTCGGACTCACAATCGCCGGCGGGCTCGATGTGCGTGACCACGCGCTCCACCTCGGGATGACGGGCCTGGATGATCCGCTCGAACCGATCCACGAGGTCGTGCGCCTGCGTGACGTTGAGATCGGCAGCGACTTCGGCATGCATCTCCACCATTGCTCGACGCCCCATCCTCGTGATGCGCACACTGTGCACCGGAATCCCCTGCTCCGCAGCAAGGTCCCGAACGGTCTGCACGGACAGCGGCCTGTCAGCGGCCGGGGCCTCGTCCGGCTCGACGTGGACCAGGACATCGGCCCCCGGAACGACCTCACGGGCCGCGGCCTCGACCCGGTCGGCAATGGAATGCCCCTGTGCCAGCGTCGTGCCCGCGGGCACGGCAAGGGTGACGTCGACGAACCCTTGCGGGCCCGACATGCGCACCCTCATGCGCCGGATTCCCTCCACGCCCTCGACCCGGCAGTGGTCCTCGAGGCGTGCGATGAGCCCGGGCGGTGCCTCGTCCATCAGGTCCCCCAACGCCCGACGCCCCAGCTTCACGCTGACGACCACGACGATCCCCGCAACTCCGAGGGCCGCCACCGAGTCGGCCTGCGCCAGCCAGGTCACACCGGTCACCTCGGACACGACCACGAGTGCCAACCCGAGGATCACGACCGCGGACGACCAGATGTCCGTCGAGAAATGCAGCGCATCCGCCTCCAGAGCCTGGCTGTTGTACTTCCTGGCGACCCGGGCCAGTGCCCTGGAGCGGCCGAAATCGACCACGATGGATACCCCCATCACCAGGAAGGCCCAGACCGAAGCTTCGACCTCGATGCTCTTCCCCAGGAGCCGCTCCACCGCCTCGTAGATGATCCAGATGCACGTGACCAGGAGAAGCACCGTCTCGAACAGGGCCGAAATGTTCTCGACCTTTCCGTGCCCGTACGAATGCTCCTTATCCGCAGGGCGTCCCGATGCCCGCACGGCCACCCAGGTCACCACTGCGGCCACCAGGTCGAGCCCGGAATGCAGCGCCTCCGACAGGATGCCGAGAGAACCGGAAAAGACGCCGACGATCAGCTTCCCCACCGTCAGCAGCACGGCCGCCGCTACCGACGACGCTGCCACCCGGCGCTTCTCCTCGTCCGCCCTGTCTCCGACCGGACCCGGCCCCCCTCCCGCCACAGCGTCATTCACCGCCCTTCCCCCTGCGTCCAGGCCGCTCCGCCCATTCGCCGTCACCCGCTTATCTCCCTTGTCTCATCCAGTGGCCGTTCAGGACTTCTGCGCCGGACCGGTCCCCGCAACCCGGGCAAGCATCCGACTGAACTCCACGATCGTGTACGGCTTGGCCAGCGCCCCCGAGAAACCATACTGCCGATGCTCCGCCATGATCGGATCCGAGCTGTACCCGCTCGACGCCACGGCACAGACGTTCGGGTCGATGGCATGGAGCCGCCGCACCGTCTCCGCTCCCCCCATGCCTCCGGGGATGGTCAGGTCCAGGATCACCACTTCGTACGGCTTCCCCTCCCGTATCCCTTCCCGGTAACGCTCGATCGCTTCAGCACCGTCCGCTGCAAACGACGGCTCATACCCCAGGTGCGCAAGCATCTGCCCGGCCATCTCCCGGATGGGTCCCTCGTCGTCCATCACCAGCACCCTGCCGCTGCCCGAAAGCGGTGCCAACATGGGAGGGGCCTCCGCCGCCGCCTCCCCCTGACTGGCCGGCAGGTGAATCGTGAACCGGCTTCCCTCGCCGACCCTGGATTCCACGCCGATGTGGCCGTCGTGCCCCTTGACGATCGAATGGACGATGGTCAATCCCAGCCCGCTTCCCTTCTGCTTGGTGGTGAAATACGGGTCGAAAATCCGGGCAATCACCGACTCCGGGATCCCCACCCCCTTGTCCGCCACCACCAGCCTCACGTACCGCCCCGGAGGCAGCGGGATCGACCCGCCACCGAACAGCACGAGGTTGTCGCACGAAACCAGGATCTGCCCCCCGTCTGGCATGGCCTGATCCGCGTTCAGGATCAGGTTGTGAATCACCTGGCCGAGCTGCCCCGCATCGACGTCCACGGGCCAGAGGTCGGGCGGTATGTCGAACACGCACCGTACGTCCGAGCCGCTCAACGCAAACCCGACCGATTCCCGGACCAGCCCCTCGAGCGTCACGGTCCGCTTGACCGGCTTGCCTCCCCGCGCAAACGTCAGGAGCTGGAACGTCAGGTCCTTGGCCCGCAGCGTAGCCTTCTCCGACTGCTCCAGCAGATCCCGGATGCGCGCGCTCGGCGGCAGGTACACCTGCGCCAGGCTGAGGTTGCCCAGGATCGACGACAGCAGGTTGTTGAAGTCGTGCGCGATGCCGCCGGCCAGCACCCCCACCGACTCCAGCCGCTCGATCCGCTGCAACTCCTCTTCCAGCCGATACTTCTCCGTCACGTCCCTGAACACCAGAACCACGCCGATGACCTTGCTCTGGGTATCCCGGATCGGAGCCGCCGAATCGGCAATCACCCGTTCCCTCCCGTCCCGGGCAATCAACGCGGTGTGGTTGGCAAGCCCGACGATGAGCCCTTCCCGGAGCACCCGTTCCACAGGGCTCTCCGCAACATCCCTGGTCTTCTCATTGATGATCCGGAACACCTCCTGGAGCGGCCGCCCGACCGCCTCTGCCTGCGACCAGCCGGTCAGCTCCTCCGCCACCCGGTTGACCAGGACGATCTTTCCATCGACGTCCGTCGTGATGACCCCGTCCCCAATGGAGCGCAGCGTCACCACCAGCCGCTCCCGCTCGTTGGCCACCGCCCGCTCCGCCAGCTTGCGGTCCGTGATGTCCTGGATGATGACCTGGACGGCCTCCTGGCCGGTTTGCACATCCTGCACGAGATAGGAATCATGCAGCGCCCACCGCTCGATGCCCGTGACCGTCTGGAAGTAGTACTCGAAGTTCCGGACGTGGCCGTGCTCCCGGACCGCCTGCCGGAGGTAACCCCGAGGTCCCATGTACGTGATCAGCTCCTCCACCTTCCGGCCTGTCAGCTCGCTCTCGTCACCGAATCGGGACTCGAGATCGAGGATCTTCATCGCCCCCCGGTCCATGAACAGAATCGTGCCGTCGAACTGGTAGCGGTACAGGCCGATGCCGGCAAATGCCATCGCTTCCCGCCGGATTCGGTCCATCTCCTCGCTGGTCAGAGAGTGGTTCTCTCTTTCTCCCACGTCGCACCTCCTCCCACGGCTCCCGCTCAGCCCCTATCTTCCTCGCACCGACTGAACCCAACCACCGTAGCGCTCCCTCAGGCTCTCCCGCTCGCCGGCCTCAAGCACGGGGCTCAACACCGCCTCGGTACTCCCGCTCAGGCTCTGGGTAGCGGCCCCGACATCCGGAAATGCCCCGGCACCGGTCCACGCCAACGCGGCAGCCCCGACCAGCGATGCCTGCGTCGCCCGGCTCAACAGCAGTTCCCGCCCCGTCACGTCCGCCAGCACCCGCCCGATGAGCGACCGGGAGGAACCGCCCCCCGATAGAATGATCCGCCGCAACGGAACCGGCGATGCCTCGAACGCCTCCAATATCCTCCCCGTCTCCAGCGCGATCCCTTCATACACCGCCCGGGCCAGGTCCGACCTGCCGGTCGCCATGGAAACCCCGGTAAACACTCCTCGGGCTCCAGCATCGAAATCGGGCGTCCCGATCCCCGCCAGCCAGGGCAGGAACAGCACCCCCCCCGCCCCCGCCGGTGACGCCGCTGCCGCATTCTCCAGAGCCTCCAGCGAGTCGAAGCCGAGTGCCTGCGCCGCCCACGACAGCGAGGCCCCGAACGCATTGTGGATCCCCTCCAGGACGTACCGCCCCGGGAACGCATGCGCGGTGCAGAAATACCGCCCCGACGGATCCGGCAACGGCACCGGAACCGGACAGCTCACTACCGCAGCAGTCCCCAGGCACAACCCCGCATCCCCAGGCTCCATCACCCCGATTCCCAGGGTTGCACACTGCTGATCCCCTCCACCTGCCACCAGCGGCGTCCCCTCGGTCAACCCCGTGGTACGCGCCGCTTCGGCCGACACGTGGCCGACGACCTCCCCGGGCCGGACCAGCCTCGGCAACATCTCCTCCTCGAGCTCCGCTGCCTCGAGGATCTCCCGGCTCCAGCGCCCTGCCCGCAGGTCCAGCATCCCGGTCAGCGACCCGTTCGAGACATCGGTCACAATGTCCTCGGTCCCCAGCGCCCGCAGCACCAGGTCGTGCACCAGCGCCACCCGGGCCGTCCGCGCCCACTCATCCGGACGGGCCGACCGCAGCCAGAGCAACTTGCCCAACGTCCACAGAAACCCCTGTGGCAACCCGGTGATCCGCGTGAACCGCTCCGGAGCGAGCCGGCTGCCCAACCGGGCAATTGCCTCCCCGCACCGCGTATCCTGCCACGAAATCCCGCTACCGCATGGTTCCAGGTCACGGCCCAGGGGAACCACGGACGCCCGCTGGTTCGTCACCGACACAGCGGCCACGTCCCTTCCCGAAATCCCAGCCTGGGAGAGTGCCGCAGACACCAGCCCCGTCGCCTCGCGGATATGCTCTACCGCATCAAACTCCGCCCCCGCCCCCGCTCCCCCGACGTGCAGGTGGGCCGATGACGCAAGCCCGGCGATCCGCCCCGACCGATCGACCACCGCAGCCTTGACGCTCGTCGTGCCCATGTCGAGACAGCAGACATGCTCGCCCATAACCGTACCCCCGTGGCTCCGCACAAAGTTCCCCCGCACGCCGCTCAATCCTGGTATTTCCTCGCAGCAAGGAACGAAACCGTGGGGCCGACACACTGCTCGCAGTACCCGAAACGCTCCACCAGGTTGGCAACGGCCTTCCGGGCCGCAGCATCCTCGTCCGGGCTCAGCTTCGTCCCGTCCAGGTGGTCCATGACCCCCCTCAGCGTCCGGTGGATCTCGCCCCGGACCTCCCGAAAGTAGGCCGTCCGCAGCTTCTCGAACCAGGCCTCGTAGAGAGTCCGGTACGGAACCTCCACCCCCGGATTGTCGAGCGAGAACGAGGCGATGCGACCGAGAAAGTCCTGCCGCGCACGCTCCCGGGCCTCCCCCACGCCGCACCGGTCCTCGATGTCCTTGAGAAACGCCTCGTCCGCCGGCACCGGGAGCCGGGTGATGGGATCCATCACCGACTCCTTCTTCAGGAACGCAGACACGTGCGTTGCATACCGCTGCAGCAGCCGCTCGAACTCGTCGTCGCTGACCAGCCCCATGGCAAGCTGGAACTCCCGATCCACGCGCTCCGTGTACCGCTCGATCACCGCCTCCAGCAGCGCAAGCACGTCGTGGTACTCCCCCGACGGTGTGAACTGGAGAAACTCGTAGAGCGCCTTCTGCCGGCACAGGTCCCGAATCGCCTGGAACACCCCCACCGGGTGCAGGCACTCCACGTCCGTGGACCTCCCCGCGGCCATGAGCACCCCGCGTACCTCCCGGGGGCTCGCTCCAAATCCCCCCTCGTACGGGGAGGCCGCTGCCCCCTCGTCGCTCAACCAGCCAATCGACTGGACCAGCTCCCGAGCCACGTCGGACTTCAGCCCAGACGGCGGACGGCCATGCGCGTAGAGATCCGCCTTGGCCATGGGAGACAACCCCTCGAGCACCCCCTTGAGCGCTGCCGGTGCCCCCTCGGGGTCGGGACGGCGCAGCCGGGTCAGCACCGCCCACAGCGCAGCGGCCCAGGTCGCGTGCGGGGACACGTGGCGGCCCACCATGGACCGCTCGAACTGCATGTCGTAGACCTCCCGCTCGACCTCGTAATTCCGGAGGTACGGCACCCGGATCAGCTCCATCCGCCCCTTGAACGAGGGGAAATCGGGGGTCCGGGTGAACGCGTCGACATACTTGTCGTTCGTCGTCCCCACGAACAGGATGTCCAGGTACAGGATCACCCCGCCGACCGTGATCCGGGCCGTCTCGCAAGTGCCCAACAGGTACTTGAACGCCTCGATGGGACGCTTCAGCAGATCGGAAAACTCGATGAGCCCCCGGTTCGCATCCACCAGGTCCCCGGACAGCTCGAAAATCGGCACGTGCCGGAGCACCGCCGGGAGATTCGCATAGCTCTCGTCCATGGTGATCTGCCGGATGGACGCGTCCACGTGCATCTGCGGCTCAATCGTCACGATCCCGGTCCGGTAGCGCCTCGACATGTAGAAGCGCACCACCTGGACATGGGCGAGCACCCGGCTCAGATCCCCGCCGTAGGCCGCTAGCAGCGCATCGAAGATGCGGCGGGACACCGGGCTGAGGTCGCCGTTCACCAGGTGGTCCGAGAAGTGGAATCCCTCCGGTACCGCCCCGTCCCGGACCAGCGCGTCCAGGAACTGCTGCCGCTCTTCCGCAGGCAGCAGGAAGATCGGGTGATCACGAAGATCCCCCGGGATCACTGCCGCCACGTCCCGCTCGTCCAGGAACGCATAGGTCTCGTGCGGCTCGCTCGCTGCGCCGGACTCGAACCCCACCCGCTTGCCCAGGTAGGAGCTCCGGGGAAATACCCAGTTGAACGAGTACAGCCCCCCCTCTTCCGTCTTCGAGTAGTGCACCATGGCCCGCGCCAGGCACTGCACGAACGTCGTCTTGGCCGAGCCGTTGGGACCGTGCAGCAGAAGCAGCCGCCCCGTGCGACGCTCCCGCACGAAGTCCGCCACCGTATGGTAGAACGCCTCCTGAACCTCCTCCTGGCCGATCAACCGCTCCCGGCCTCCATCAAAGGGCGCGTCGAACAGCCCGAACCGTGTCCGTCGGCCCACGGCACCGCTCCGCTCCGTCCGGCCGAAATGATCCAGCGTAGCCAGGATGAACTGCGCCCCGCTCCGACCGAGCAGGTGCGGCCTCGCAGAAAAGGCAGCCATGTACTGTGCAAAGGAAAGCTGACGCTTCTCCAGCGAGAAGCGCTCCATCGCCTCCTTCCGCAGGGACTCGACGTAGCGCTCGGCATCCATTCCGTACCCCGTTGCGGCTACTTGCCGGTCAGAGGCAACCGGATTTCCTCGTTGCGCATGATCTTGCAGGAAGTGTCGTTGCAGACCGAGAAGCTCCCCTTGACCAGGAGCTCCTGGGAACCGGCCTGCCTCAGGGTCAACGGGATCGCGATCCGGGCGGCATCCTTGGTTACTTCCACATCCTTGGCCTTGACCGAGAAGCTCCCCTTCTCGATCCCCACGGCCCCGCCTCCGGTCACCTGGAAGCTGGCCGGATACTCGTCATTCCAGTGGAAACCCGTCCCCGCCGTGAACGACACGACCACCGAGACCTTCTGGTCCAACCCAAGCTCCGACGGCGTCGCCACGACCTCGTAGTACTTGCCCCGGTTCTGCTCGACGCCGTCCTCCTCGTGGCCACGAGCCTGCGCCCCCTCGACGTCCCGACAGCCAGCGAGCAGCACCAGAGCCGCCAATGCCAGGTTCCTCATGCGAATACCTCCGCCTGAAATACCATTCGCACCCAATTAACCAGACTAGCAATTCGCCCGCCCGCGCACAAGAACTTTCCAGCGTTCAATCTGGGCACGCGTACCCCGACCGGCAACCCTGCGCCGATCCGCCCCATTTTCCTTGCATCCGCACCGCACCGACGGATATTCTGTCACACCACACGGGAGAGGTACCCGATGCACACCCAGATCCTCGCAATCGCCGTCAATGACCCCCTGGCCATGCCCTGCCTCGTCCGCCATCTCGCCGAAGCCGTCGACCTCGTCCAGCCGGCCGACGCCCAGTCGGTCGGAATCGGCCGGTTCGAACAGGGAGAACCGCTCCTCGCCAAGCTGCGGCAGCCATGCTGCTCCTCCCTGCTCGACACGCTTGCCGGTATCCACGGACGGACCCTGCTCGTCTCCTGCTTGCACTCCGCCCGCTCCCCACACGCCTACGACGTGGCCCCCTTCCGTTACAGGAACTGGCTCTACTGCCAGGCCGGCGCCGCCCTCCCCTTCCCCCCGGAAGAACGGGAGCGGCTGGCCATCCCGACCTACATCGAGAAGAACATTCGAGGTTCCACCACCCCTGAAGTGATCTTCCATCACTGCCTCGCTTTCCTCCATCGGCAGGGATTGCTCGGCAGCGAAACCGTCGATCCCGCCCCTGTCCGGAAAGCCCTCAGCAGCGCTCTGTCCCTGGACGACCTCTGGTGCCACAGCGGAAAACGGGAGGCCTCCCTGTTCCTGTCCGACGGCAACATCCTTCTCGGTGCATCCATGGAGCGCCCGGTCTACTGCCGCCAGGTCTCAGGCCTCGACCACTGCGGCCCCTGCGGAACCCCCGATGATTCCACGACCTCCCGGCACTCCCACGTCCGCGGTATCGTCCTCGTCGATACCGACCGCCTCCCCAGCCCGGAATGGC
>Ga0233425_10002500_pt1 | contig 35945 bp, 32 predicted proteins | sample Watercolumn_Towu_2_FD_181712 | JGI IMG/M metagenome (GOLD analysis project Ga0233425, IMG submission 181712) | Freshwater microbial communities from Lake Towuti, South Sulawesi, Indonesia - Watercolumn_Towuti2014_140_MG | ecosystem: Environmental > Aquatic > Freshwater > Lake | place...
CCGTTAATAGTTGTAGTTCCACCAGTTCCTGAATTTAAATTGATTGCGGTTGTTCCGCCAGTTGCTCCGGTTCCAATTGAAATTGTTTTGGCGCCGGTTGTCATTACGCCAGTACCAATTGTAACAGTAGAAGCTAACGTACTATCAGCTATTGAAACAGTAGTGGCTGCGCCAAAAGCATTGATAGTGGTAGCAGTTGTATCAAAAACTGTTGCGGTCGTTGCGGTCGTTGTAATATCGCCGCCATTTACTGCAATATCTCCAGTTAGAGTGGTGTTACCACCAATATAAACAGCGCCTCCAATACCAACACCACCAGTTACAACAATCGCGCCAGTAGAAGTTGAGGTTGAAGCAGTAGCATTCGTCAATGTTAATGCGGTAGCGGTGGTTGCACCTCTTCCTGTTACAGTAGCAAGAGTATCTGTTTCTGTGTAACTTGTTAAGTAGGTGCTTGTATCTTGAACAAGCTGACCGCCAGTTGTTAATTTTACAAATCCAGAAGTTCCAAGGTTAGGGAACTTTAACACGCCGTTAATAGTTGTAGTTCCACCAGTTCCTGAATTTAAATTGATTGCGGTTGTTCCGCCAGTTGCTCCGGTTCCAATTGAAATTGTTTTGGCGCCGGTTGTCATTACGCCAGTACCAATTGTAACAGTAGAAGCTAACGTACTATCAGCAAGTGAACAAACAGTTAGCGCTCCACCTAAATTAAGTGTGGTGACTGTTGAATCCACGAGGTTAAAAGTTGCTGCAGTTGATGTAATGCTACCACCATTAATAGCAACATTTCCACCAAAAAGCGAATTACCAGCATTTACGTAAAGTGCGTATGGGTTCGTAATTGTAACGTTAGTACCGGCTGCTGGTACTCCATTTATAAAAAAAGTTGACGCGTTTGTGTATGTGACAGCTGTATTTGTTGCAGCAAATGTCTGCGTTAAAATTGACGCCGCCGCCATATGAGTTTGTGTTCCAGACGCGGCCGTTGTACTATCTGTCGAAGTTGCAGCTTGAATTAAGAACTTTGAGCCAGTTGTTGTCCACGCACCGTCCGTCATATTGCCGTCAACAAGCAAACGAGAAAAAACATACGTTCGCGAACGATTATTTCCATTTGAGCCTAAGTTAATTGTGGTAACTGAGCCGCCGACACCGCCCGTTCCAATAGAAATCGTTTTTGAAAACCCTGATGCAGTAGCTGCAGTCGCAAATGTAACTGTTTGATTTGCACTAGCTGCATTATTATCAGCAAAACTTAAGTTTTGAGCTGCACCAAATGCAGCCACAGTTGTTGCAGTTGTATCAAAAACTGTTGCGGTCGTTGCGGTCGTTGTAATATCGCCGCCATTTACTGCAATATCACCTGTTAATGTTGTATTGCCGGTAACAGCAAGTGTAGAATTTATTGTTGTTGCGACACTTATAGTTGCAGTTGTGCCAATTGAAGCGTAAGTTGAAGAACCAGCTTTATTCTGGAAATAAGTTAAACTGTCAGTTCTACAAGCTAAATCGGTTCCATTACCAAAAAAGCTTATAATTGATAAACCTGTAGCATTCGTTAGCGCTACACCAGCTCCCACTGCAAAAGATGTTGCGTTGCTTAAAATTAAAACGTTGCCTGTTGCTGCAAGAGTTGCAGCAATACTGTTGCTTGTGCCAGCCGAATCGTCAAGATCAAGGCCTTTTTTGACACGAAAATTTACTGTTGCCATATTTCACTCTCCATATGGAATGATTAAAGAATTAATCCTATTTATTCCAGGTTAAAAAAACGTAAAAACTGTTAAGCACTTAACAGTTTTTTGTTAAATCTATGTTATAATAAATTTGTCTAAAGCACAAACCTGATGGAGATGACTACGATGAAATCACTAACTGCGATAATGTTGCTTGCTTTAAGCACCTCAGCTACTGCAAATTCCAGCCTGGTCGGTCAGCGTTACTCTGACCTTTCTTTGGACGGCAAGAACGTGGTTATGGAGGTCGACCGCGGCGTCGTCAAGACCGCTACTGAGCTGACTAAACACGGCGTAATGTCACAATTGCTACCGGAACAATTTGTTGCTGCAGCAACAAATGATGCTCCTCACCAAGATGGACCTGTTACGGTGTACACTGGCGAACAGGCGATCGAAGTTCTTGGTGTTGATCTCCCGACGGTCGCGCAAAAGTATAATATGACCACAGCTGCCTTCAAGGAGATGCTTCTCCGCGATCATACTTTGAAAATTACCAGCGATCATAAATTGCTGGTAGAAGATGAAATTCCGCCAGCGCAGCAAAAAACTCAGGTGGCCTACGAATTGCCAGTAAAAACTACCTTCACTGGCGACGCAACAAAGCTCCATTCCAAGCCCAACTCATCCAAGGTGATTTACCTGCGGACAGACTGTATGGATATGACACCAACGCAATGGAACGGGCAGCAAAATTACCAGTGCGGCTATCAATTTCAGCCTGAAGAGCTTTATGAGCTTTGGTCAATCGTCGCTGACTCTTATTCGCCTTTCGATGTCGATATTACTACTGAAGCTCCATCTCCTGAGAAGCTGTATAGAACAGATTTTGATGATCATGAGTACGGTGCCACATTGTTCTTGGCAGCTGGAAATTTTAACGGAATTTGTAACAACAGCTGTGGCGGAATTTCTTATGTTGGAATGTACGGCGCCTTAAACTCTCCTACTTCACAAATTGTTTCGCTAGTATTTGTTTCTTCTTTAGGATTTGCTAAATATGCAGCTAATGGGGCAACGCATGAACTCGGTCATTTGCTTGGACTGCTTCACGACGGCAGAGCACCCGATAACAATGGCAGCCCTGCTGAAGAATATTATCATGACAAGTACATTATGGGTACTACTTATGAAAGCGGGATGTCAATTTGGTCAAAAGGTGAATATCCCCGGGCTAATAATCAACAAGATGATATCGCAACAATTGCAACTTACGTCGGTTTTCAAGCAGATGACGTTCCTAATACTGCTGATGGAGCTGTAGCGGTAGTTAATGACCACGATGTCGTCGAGCAAACCGCAATTAAGCCGATCACTGGGCTCATTGAACAAGATGGTGATGTGGATATGTACACATTCACCACGGTAGGTGGTTCCGCAACCTTCCAGGTATTGCAATACTCAAATAGTTTACAAAGCGGCATGCTAGTACCAATAATGACGATCTACGATGCTAATATGATCGCGCTTAAGACATCCTCGACCTTTGACGGTGTGTTGGAACCTGGCAAATACTTCATCGCTGTAACAAATACTTATAATGATTATGAGCTAGCTGACTTTGATGGTGTTCACGGCTCCAAATACAGTAGTATTGGTCAATACACACTCGAAGGTCAATACACTGCTGTTGAAAAGAAAATTGACCCTCCAGTTGCAGTAATCTCTGGTTCATCTAGTAGCGTTCAAGGCGGCCAAACGCTTGAACTTCGCGGAGATACTTCAACGATTGGTTATGGTTCAACGCTGCAGTACGCCTGGTCTTTCAACGATGATAACTCTACTTCAACCGACGCGGTTCCTTCGCACACGTTTATGAAAGCAGGCACCGTGAAGATCACTCTCTCAGTAACCAATGAAGCAAACCTTACTAGTACGACTTCAGTCGATGTTAATGTGACTACACCTGCAGCAAATCTCTTGCGAATTAGCTCCTTAAAGCTAAGCGCCAAGTACGTCAAGTCAGCCAATGGGTACATTGCAACTGCTACGGTAAAGGTTGTCAATGAAAAGAAGAAAGTGGTTAAGGTTGTTCAGGTTTGCGGTCATTACGTAATGGACTTCGCCGGGATTAATAAGCTTTCTGACGAAGAGCGCAATATTATTTCAAGACAAATTTGTACAGTTACAAGGAGTGGAGTTGCAAAGATCACTAATCCAAATGGTACAAATGGAGGCAAAAAGGATCACGGCTCTTGGACATTTACGGTAGATAATATCACAAGCGATAAAATGGGTGGCTCGTTCTTCGATGTTCAAGGAAGTAAGCTGACTAGCAAAACGTTAACTCGCTAAATTTATCGATAAAACAAGAAAAGGGCCTTTCGGCCCTTTTCTTGTTTCAGATAGAAATTAAACCGCAATTTCATCAGTAAGAACAACTTTAACTGTTGTAGAAGTTGCTGACGCAGCAGTAAAGAGCAAGCGCACTGCTCCTGCAGAAATATCGCAAGAGAATGTTCCAAGACTTGAACCTGTAAACATTTGCGCGTATTCAGTCCAAATTGCAGTCGTACCGTCATGAAGAACATCAATTCTGCAAGACTGATAAATCGTACCAGATGTAACTTGAACTTTCCAAGTTGCAGAGCGGAACGTTGCAGCAGTGAAGCTGTCAACAGCAGTGGCTGTCGTTGAGGTAGTTGTTACAGCAGTAGGAGTTTGAATAAGCTCTGTACCAACATACAACGCGCCTCCAATACCAACACCACCAGTTACAACAATCGCGCCAGTTGATGTTGAGGTTGAAGCAGTAGCATTAGTGATGGAAATCGCAGTAGCAGTAGTAGCTCCACGACCAGTTACAGAAGCAAGGGTATCCGTTTCTGTGTAACTTGTTAAGTAGGTGCTTGTATCTTGAACAAGCTGACCGCCAGTGCTCAATTTAACAAAGCCAGATGTACCAAGATTTGGTAACTTTACAGTTCCATTAATCGTTGTAGTAGTTCCAGAACTTGCAACATTTAGCGTTGTGACAGTTGCTGTTAATAAGTTGAATGTAGTTGCGGTCGTTGTAATATCGCCGCCATTTACTGCAATATCTCCAGTTAGAGTGGTGTTACCACCAATATAAACAGCGCCTCCAATACCAACACCACCAGTTACAACAATCGCGCCAGTTGATGTTGAGGTTGAAGCAGTAGCATTAGTGATGGAAATCGCAGTAGCAGTAGTAGCTCCACGACCAGTTACAGAAGCAAGGGTATCCGTTTCTGTGTAACTTGTTAAGTAGGTGCTTGTATCTTGAACAAGCTGACCGCCAGTGCTCAATTTAACAAAGCCAGATGTACCAACATTTGGAAGCTTCACTACCCCGTTAATAGTTGTAGTTCCACCAGTTCCTGAATTTAAATTGATTGCGGTTGTTCCGCCAGTTGCTCCGGTTCCAATTGAAATTGTTTTGGCGCCGGTTGTCATTACGCCAGTACCAATTGTAACAGTAGAAGCTAACGTACTATCAGCTATTGAAACAGTAGTGGCTGCGCCAAAAGCATTGATAGTGGTAGCAGTTGTATCAAAAACTGTTGCGGTCGTTGCGGTCGTTGTAATATCGCCGCCATTTACTGCAATATCTCCAGTTAGAGTGGTGTTACCACCAATATAAACAGCGCCTCCAATACCAACACCACCAGTTACAACTAAAGCTCCAGTAGAAGTTGAGGTTGAAGCAGTAGCATTAGTGATGGAAATCGCAGTGGCTGTAGTAGCTCCACGACCAGTTACAGAAGCAAGAGTATCTGTTTCAGTGTAACTTGTTAAGTAGGTGCTTGTATCTTGAACAAGCTGACCGCCAGTGCTCAATTTAACAAAGCCAGATGTACCAACATTTGGAAGCTTTACAGTTCCATTAATCGTTGTAGTAGTTCCAGAACTTGCAACATTTAGCGTTGTGACAGTTGCTGTTAATAAGTTGAATGTAGTTGCTGTTGAAGTTAAATCACCGCCATTAACTGCAATATCTCCAGTTAGAGTGGTGTTACCACCAATATAAACAGCGCCTCCAATACCAACACCACCAGTTACAACAATCGCGCCAGTTGATGTTGAGGTTGAAGCAGTAGCATTCGTCAATGTTAATGCGGTAGCGGTGGTTGCACCTCTTCCTGTTACAGTAGCAAGAGTATCTGTTTCAGTGTAACTTGTTAAGTAGGTGCTTGTATCTTGAACAAGCTGACCGCCAGTGCTCAATTTAACAAAGCCAGATGTACCAACATTTGGAAGCTTTACTGTACCATTAATTGTTACAGTTGACGTGCTTGTTCCAATTGTTGCGTTGTTACCAGCACCATCAATCGTAACTGCACCAGTTGAAAGGCTCCAACTAAATGGTCTATAAGAATTTAAAATTGCATTTGTTGCAGCGTCTTGAGTTGTTTGGACAGCAGAAGAAAGCAAATAAACATTTGAACCATCATTTCGTAAAAACGCGTTGTACCAAGTTGAAGCTGTACCACCTACAGCCTGTAGCTGTCCAGATGAACCTGGGGTCACTGCAGTAATATAACCACCAGCGTTAATATTACCACTAACACCTACACCACCTGATACCTGAAGCGCTCCAGATGTTGGTGTGGTTGACGCTGTGCCAGCATTAGCATACACAAATGTTGGACGAAGCTGTAACATTGCAGTTCCGTTGGTTTGGAAATCAAAACCAAGCGTACCAGCAGAAGGAGCAGTCCCAGCAACATCCGTACGTGAATCAAATATGATATTTTTTGCATTTGTTGTTGCAGAATATGATGTGAAATACGGATTAGCTGAAGTATCATTGTTCTCAATAACAAGATATTGAGATGCATTACGATAAACAGTAATTTGATTATCAACATTTGCGAAAGTTGTTGGGCCATTAAGAGTTATATCAGTAGTGCTTACACCGATACCAACCGTTGCAACAGTATAAGTTCCAGAATCACGAGTTGCAGATAAAATGTTGCTCGCAAGAGTATATGCATCATTAATAAAGCGAATTACAAAATTACCAGAAGTACCAGATTGTATAATTTCAATTTTTTTCTGATCAGTAGCAAGTCCAGTATTATTTAACGCTAAAGTTACTTGCTGTGACGCGGTAGTAGTAGTAATTTGATTTGATACAGAGCCAGCGTTTGTTAGAGTTAAAGTAGTTCCATTAAGCGTTAAGTTACCAAGACCTGTTAGCGTTGCAACAAGTGTTGTACCACCGTACCAATTGAATACATTACCTGCGCCATTTGTTGGAGTACTGAACCAAACTGCACCAGTATTACTGTCTGCACCTATCGCGTAATCAACGGTGGAGGCGCCAATCGTGCTTCTAAGTACAATCTTTGTACCAGCTGAGCGAGTAGTAAAGGTAGGTGTGGCGTTTCCATTTCCACCAAAATCAAGAATGTTGCTTGTCGCATTATTGAAACTGGTAACACCACCGTTCAACGTTACATTAGTAGCAGTAGTAGTTCCACGACCAGTTACAGAAGCAAGAGTGTCAGCTTCAGCAGTAAGGTAAGAAACATTTGAACCTGCCGTAACGTGACCATATGTATCGACAGTTACGTTGTTATACGTACCGGCACCAACCCCAGAAGTATTATGGGTAATGTTATTTGCTGTTTTAGTAAGCGCACCAGATGCTGTGACAATACCAGCGCTACTAAATTGAGTAAATGTAAGTGATGTTGTGCCAAGCGTAATTGGGTCATTTGTTGAGAGCACCCAACCAGTATCAGCGTAAGTTGTTCCTTCTTCAACGAATGTAAATGCACCTGCCGAAACTTCATTTGATGGGGTTCCATCAAAATCACTAGCACGCGACCAGGTACCATTAGCGCCAGTACCAAGCGTAGTAACTGTGTAAATACCATTCTGAGACGCGGTAGTTTGGTTCTTAACAAGGATACGATCACTAGCAGCAAGTGTTACACCATCAAGAGTATTAGGTGCACCGCCGGAAAGCGTAACGTTAGCTGTAGTAGCAGCGCGAACCGACTCTTTAGGATCAAGTCCGGCAGCGATACTATCAACGTACTGCTTGGTGGCGGCGTGAAGCGCTAATGTAGGATTGGCAGCAAGAGTAACAGTTCCTGTAAATGTTGGATTATTGATAGGCGCTGCGCCAAGATCAGTAAGATCAGTAAGAGCAACAGCGGTTGTACCAGAAACTCGGCCCTTGGAATCAGTAGTAATTTTCACGAAACTTGAAGTTACTGGAGTTCCGACAGAAGCAAGCGTAAGCGCAGTTGTTCCTGCAGTGCTTGTAGCATCACCAGTAAATGCCGGCATTCTTGCAGCTGCAACGGTGCCAGTTGAAAGATTACTTGCGTTAAGAGAAGTAAGTGCAGCACCGTTACCAGAAAAAGTAGCAGCTGTAACCTGACCTGCAACACCAACACCACCAGCAGTTACAATAGCACCAGTAGTCGTAGTTGTAGAAGCTGTATTATCACTACCTTGCGCGGTTCCTGCCCAAGTCATATTACCATTTGCTTTAACTTCAAAGCATTTAAGAGTATAAGTTGGATTTGCAGCTTCCTTACTAATAATTTGGAAACCATCATTTATATCATTCGAATCGATGGCAACAGTAATATGCGCGGCTGCTTGGCCTGTAATAAGCGCGCCTGCTATACTACCACCTATAAGAGCATCAATATCGGTGTTTACTGCGGTCCACTGACTTAAACGAACAGTTCCAATTTGGCCGGACGCAGCGTAAATCGCCCCGCCGATACCCGCACCACCAGTTACAACTAAAGCTCCAGTAGAAGTTGAGGTTGAAGCAGTAGCATTCGTCAATGTTAATGCGGTAGCGGTGGTTGCACCTCTTCCTGTTACAGTAGCAAGAGTATCCGTTTCTGTGTAACTTGTTAAGTAGGTGCTTGTATCTTGAACAAGCTGACCGCCAGTGCTCAATTTAACAAAGCCAGATGTACCAAGATTTGGTAACTTTACAGTTCCATTAATCGTTGTAGTAGTTCCAGAACTTGCAACATTTAGCGTTGTGACAGTTGCTGTTAATAAGTTGAATGTAGTTGCTGTTGAAGTTAAATCACCGCCATTGATGGCGAGATCGCCAGCAGATGTGATTGTACCGCCAGTATATAGTGCGCCGCTTACACCCGTCCCGCCCGTTACAACAAGAGTTCCTGTGCTTGTTGAAGTTGAAGTAATATTAGCGCTTAAACTAAATTGACCTAATTCATTAAGCGTTGCTCTAATTGTTGGTCTTGTTCCACTTGAAAGAATATCAGCTCCAAATTCAATAATGCCAATTGGATTTAATGAAATTATAGTTCTTCCAGTTTGAGCATTTGCGTTTAGTGATGTCCAACCAGCGCTATTATTTCTATAGCCGTTTCCAACTAAATCAAATGCAAATGCACCATTTGAACCAAGATAACCATAAGAGTGTGCTAAACCAGACCCGGCCCAAAAACCAGCAGGAATACCAGCGTTAGCCATCGTTAACCATTGTGAAGCATTAATTGCTCCAGTTACACCAACGCCTCCAAGTACAACAAGCGCTCCAGTAGTTGCGTTTGTCGAAGCTGTTGCGTTTGTTAACGAGATAGCAGTTGCAGTAGTTGCACCACGACCAGTTACAGAAGCAAGAGTATCTGTTTCAGTATAGGAAGTAAGGTAAGCAATATTTGAACCACCAGTTGCACGACCATATGTATCAACCGTAACATTATTCCAAGTTCCAGCTGTAACACCAGTTGTTGCAAGATCAATGTTATCTGCGTTAACAACTATTCGTGAAGCTGATGCAGTGCCAACATCAAGTTGACTACCAGTTTTGGTTAAGCCAGCACCTGCAACAACCTGTCCAAGACCGGTAAACTGAGTAAATGCTAAGCTTGTAGTACCAACAGTAATTGGATTGTTAGTAGTAAGAACCCAACCACTGTCAGCATTTGAAGTTCCTTCTTCAACGAATGTATAAAGACCAGAAGAAACTTCATTGGTAGGTGAACCATCAGCATCAGTTGAGCGAGTCCAAGCTCCAGCATCAGCCACATAGATACCATTCTGACTTGCAGTAGTTTGATTTTTAACAAGAACACGATCATTTGCGATAACAGACACTCCATCGATTGTTTGCAAACCAGAAAGAGTGATGTTTGCAGTTGAAGCAACTCGACACGAGTTTTTGAAATCAAGACCAGTTATTGAATTGTCAACGTATTGTTTAGTAGTCGCGTGCAGAGCTTGAGTAGGATCGCCGCTTAAGGTAAGAGCACCAGTCATCGTGTCGCCAGCCACATTAATTGGTGTAAACGTAAGAGCTCCAGTAATATCACCAGCAGTCAGCGCATTCCAAGCAGGAGCAGCAGAAACTGTTCCGGTTCCGGTTTGAGTTAAGAACTTCTTGGTTGCAGTTGTATTTCCAGCGAGTTTTGCAAGAGTATTAGCAGCAGAAGCGTAAAGCAAGTCACCAGTTGTATACGTAGTAAGACCTGTTCCACCTTTAGTTGGGCCAACAGTCGCAAGAGTTGTGCTGATTGTTCCACTTCCAGAACCAGTGACCTCGCCAGTTAACGTTACGCCTGTAATATAGGCGTTGGTGTCAAACGAAGCAACGCCAGCAGTAAATTTAACTAAACCAGTAGTTGCTGTTGAAAGCGCTGCAACAGAAGTTAAATTCGCATTAAGCGTTTGTTTTTCATTAAATTGCGTTTGAATAGCAGAACTTACACCAGAAAGATAATTAACTTCTGCAGCTGTTACAGTAATTGTGTCTAACCAAGTATTTTGAGCTGAAGTTAAATGCAACGTAAAATCAGTAGTATGCGAGCTGCTGACAGCATCAGTGATTCCATAACCAGCAAGGGTTGTTGGTGTGCCACTTGTAATTTTTGACCAGTTAAGATTTGGAATGTCAGTTGCGGCAAGTGTCGTTGATGAAGTTACACGACCGTAAGCGTCATAAGTAACCTTTGTTCCTGTTCCAGCTACAACAACGGAAGCAAGAGAAATCGAAATTCCTGAACCACCAGTAAGTCCTGTTCCAAGAGCGCTTGAATTGATTTCAGTTGCGGTAATACCACCAGCTGTAACCTTCAAACCAGAGGCAGAAAGATTTAATGTTGTACCAGTTAACTTTATCGCAAGCTGTGAGGTGTTAGCAGTTGACGCGTTAGTTCCATCAACGGTTGTAAAGAGACCACCGTTAGTATAAAGATCAATACCAACTTCATCAGTAGGAAGTTCAATAATACCGGCACCCAGATTTACGTTTAAAATGTTTCCGGATTTTGAAAGACCGGTACCTGCAGTAATACCAGATGCGCCATTAAACTGCGTCCAAGTAATCACATCAGTTCCAATAGTAGAAACATTGGAAGTAACTGTCCAGCCTGTATCATTTTGTGTGGAACCTTGTTCAACATAAACAGCAGCTCCATTAATTTCATCAAATGGTGAAACAGCATCGAAATCAGTTGCACGTTGCCAAGTTCCAGTTGTTGCAATGTAAATACCATTTTGACTTGCGGTAGTTTGATTCTTAACAAGAATACGATCATTAGCTAATGTTGTATAACCATCAATAGCTTGCAAGCCAGAAAGCGTGATATTAACGGTTGTTGCGGCTAATACAGAATTTTTCCAAGTTAAACCAGCAATAACAGAATCAACATACGCTTTATTAACTGCTGAGGTTGAGGCGCTTGGCGCATCAGTAAGCGTAATGTAGTAACCAGTAGGAATAACAATATTACCGTTTACTGTGCCACCGGAAAGTGAAAGCTTGTTGCTTAACTGAGTTTGAATATTGCTTGTTGCGCCAGTCAAGAAGTTTACTTCAGATGAGGCAACAGTAATTGCATCTAACCAAGTATTTTGAGCTGAGGTTAAGTGCAACGTGTAATCAGTTAAGTGTGAATTACTGATAGCGTCGGTTATACCATAGCCGACGAGCGTTGTAGGTGTGCCTGAGGTAATCTTTGACCAATCTAAATTAGGTATATCAGTTGCTGATAAAGTAGTACCAGAGGTAATTAAACCTTTACTATCGTAAGTTACTTTTGTGGCGGTTCCGGCAGTAATCGCAGCGTTAGCAGAAACAGCGTTGGTGATACCGTAACCAGATAACGTAGTAGGATTAGACGCTGAAGTTACACGACCTTTTGAATCAACCGTAACCTTAGTGTATGTTCCAGCAGAAACACCAGAGTCTGAAAGAGTTAAGGTAATTGACGTTGTACCAGAACCAGCTACGTCACCAGAAACCGTAATTGTTTGGTTTGCAGTCAAATATGCAATTGTTGCAGCGCTCGTAATACGTCCTTTTGAGTCAACAGTAAAGACATTGTAGCCTGCACCAGGTGTTACCGCAGTATCACTAAGTGAAATAATATTTGACCCGGCAGTGTTGGTTAAATCACCAGCAAGTTGTGGAAAGTGAGTTGCTCCTAAGATTCCTGAAACATCGGAAGTGCTAAGATCAATTGAAGAAGCGACACTTAAAGTTCCAGTGGTAGTTGCGTTTTTAACAAAACCAGTTGGTAAATCTGCAAGAACTTGAGCATTTACTAGGTCAGGATCAGAAATCGCAACAATATAGTGCGCCTGTGATGAAGCACCAGCGGCGGCACCAGTTGAAACGTGCATCCACTCATCATTTAGAGTGTTTGTATTAGTTTGAAAAACATACAAACCAGCGTTAGTACCAGTTAAGTAAAATAACTCACCGATATCAGGTGGATGTGCAGGGCTCTGTGGAAACGATGGTCCAGAAGAAACCACCAAATTTGTAACTTTAGAACCCTCAAGTAGATTTAAACCGTCTATGAGCATGATGATTTTCCTATGTCAAAAGTGGAAATTCGGATATAATGATTGTGACTATTTATCAGATTTTGTAGTTTAGTAATAAAAGACATCAATCTTTAGATTTACAAGGCATTGTCTGGGTGTTATAATGATAACCTTGTTATGAATAGGAGATAACAATGGCACTTATACAGTCACAATATAACGTGTCTGATATAAGGTCGCAATTTGTTGAGTTACTCAAAAATGAAGATTTTACAATCGACAAGAGTGGAGTAAAAACTGTTGAAATTATTAATGCGACTTTTGTAGCAGACGAACCAGTAATTTTTGGCAATTTAAATTACGATTATGTCAATCGTGAAATTGATTGGTATAAATCTCAATCATTAAATGTTAAGGATATTCCTGGTGGAACACCAGAAATTTGGAAACAGGTTTCAACTCCCAATGGTTTTATTAATTCAAATTATGGCTGGGCAGTTTGGTCACCGCATAATTTTTCACAATTTGACAATTGTGCTAAACAACTTCAAGCAAATCCTGACAGTCGCCGCGCTATAATGATTTATACTAGACCTGAAATGCAGGTTCAGTATAACGCTCAGGGTATGTCAGATTTTATGTGTTGCATTGCTGTACAGTATTTTATAAAAAATAATATTTTACAGCCAATCGTATTTTTCAGATCAATGGATTCAATTTTCGGCTTCAAGAATGATCACCAGTGGATGCGCTATGTTAGTTCTGATCTACAATGGAAGTTAGAGCGTGAAACATATCCTGGTTTGAAACTCGGCGAAATTCTTTATAATGTTGGTTCTCTTCACGTTTATGAACGTCATTTTGACTTAATTAAATGAAATACGAAAAACTAGCACGCTCAGCGTTTGATAAAATTGGTTATCAGCCTCGCGAAAATCAAGTAGAGGCTGTTAATAATGTTCTTATTGAGTATCTTGACAACAAGAAAAAAATTGTCATCTTGTGCGCCCCAACTGGTACCGGTAAGTCAGTTATTGGTGCGACCATCGCTGAAGCTCTTCAAAAATTTCTTTATCCTGCTGAGGATAAAAAAGCATCAGTAATATTGATGCACACAAATATATTAACAGATCAATATTTTAATTCATTTAATGAGCTTGATGAATTTCTTTTAGTAAAAGGTGCTAGCAATTATGACTGTGAAATTAACGCTGACCCTGAGGCAACTGCTGAAACATGCGCCTTATTTGAAATGAGACTTGCTTTAAAGGAAGCAAGAGGAGAAGAATATGAAAATCTTCGTGATAAAATTCAAGAGTGCGAGTACTGTGAGTTTAATATGCTACGTCAGAAACGTAATATTGTTAAACAACTAATTACAAACTATTCATATTTTTTCATTTCACAATTATTTTCAAAGACTCTTGAACCGCGGACCATTACTATTTGGGACGAGGCTCACACAATCAATGATGTTTTCACTGAACATTGCGCGATTGTATTTTCAAATGCTCTGTTAAAAAAATATCGTGATGAAATTAATGATAATTCAAAGCTGACAAACATTCACTTGGCTCAAACGCTAGCTGACTTAATTGAAGCAGTTGATTTAGATGAGATAACTGAAGATAATTACGTTGAGTTTTTGAAAATTTTACAAGAAGCGTATAGTGACGCGAAAGACCTATTTAAAAAGCAAGCTGGTAGCCCAACAGGAAATAAAGAGTTAGATAAACAATACACTAAGATGACTAAACTTTCTAAGAAATATGAAGGTTTAGCGTGTAAAATTGGTGATTTTTTAACTTTTATGTTTGAGCATATAGTTGAAATTCGGCCAGCTGACAAAAAAACCGGCGAAAAAATGATTGTCATAAAGCCGATCTTTGTTGGTAAAATGTTTAATGTTCTTGATAACTCTGAGTTTCAGTTATTCATGAGCGCGACTATTAACAAAGAATATATGTTAAAAACTTTTGACGTAGATCCAGATAAGGTTGCCTTTGTAAAGCTTGACCCGACATTCCCGCCAGAAAATAAAAAGATCATCGTATATAAGCCATTGGCTCTTAATTTTGGGTCTTTAAAAAAGAAAGAAACGATTGATGGTCTCTGCGAGCGAATCGAAACAATCGTTGCGCATCACATTGAAAAGGGAGAAAGTGGGATTATTCAAACTCCGTCTTTTGATTTAAATGAAAAGGTCGCTAGACATATTATTGGCAAGTTTAAGTCAATCAAAATTTTTCATCATGAGCGAGGACAAAAGCTAGAACAGATGATCTCAAAGTTCAAGACTTGTCGATCAATTGGGTTGCTTATCTCGCCATCTTTATTTGAAGGTGTTGACTTACCTGATGATATTTCACGTTTTCAAATTATCGCCAAGGTTCCATACGCAAGTTTAGGTGACAAGCGGATATCTTACATAGCTGATCATCACAAGGATATTTACAGCTTGCTAGCTTTGATTAAAATAGTACAAGCGGCAGGTAGGTCTGTACGTGGGCCGGAAGACTGGGCCACAACTTACTGTTTAGATACAAACTTTTTTAAAATTTGGAATACACCAATGAATGTTTGGAAAAAGGAATGTGACGTAACGCAGCGAAATCTTTTAGGGCAGGATTAAAATGAAAAAATATCACTACATTATAGAAGGATGCGATAGGTTGGGAAAAGATACAATAATTACCAATATCCAGCGAAAGCTTGGACCACATCAAGTTATTCACTACAGCAAGCCGCTTAAAAGCGAAGTACTTGGAAATAATCTATTTCAATATCAGTACATTTCATTTGAACAAGGGTTTAATTTGTTGGATAACATTTACCCAACTGATGTTCCGCTAATCTTTAATCGCTTTCACTTGGGTGAAGTTGTTTATGCTAAACGGTATCGCGGTTATCAGGGCGATTATGTTTTTCCACTCGAAGTGTTCCACAGCGCTGATGAAATGCTTCATGTAAAACTTATCTTGTTAACAACCAGCAATTGGAATTTGATCACTGATGATGGTGAGTCTCACGATTTTTCACAGAGACAGGAAGAACAAGAAGACTTCATTAAAGCATTTAACAAATCCATCTTTCCAAATAAACGAATTATTGATATTGCAAATGGTAATTCTTGGAAAAGTCCAGAGCAAATATTAGAAGAAGTTATAGGAGATTAAAATGAAAAAAGAATCATACATTGAAAAAGAGCTAATTGCGTTTGGCAAAAAATTGAAACGCGAAAATAATGGAAGATTATTAGATAATCTTACTAAAGAAGAATTAAATTCATTAAAAAATTGGAAAAATCCGCCTGAATATATGGAAAAAATTCGTGATGAATTAGTAAAAGAAGGTTTTCCAAAACGTTCAATATCTGGATTAGTTAGATTAATCCATCAACTTATTGAACAAGGCACATCAGCAGACGGATCTTTACATAAAGATGACAAAAATGATCGTTATGCTGGTGATCGAAGTAGAGTTGCGCTAACTTCGCATGCTTTTAATTTAGCGGGTTTTGCATCTAAAACTTTTTTACTTTCACTTGAACCAAAGAAAAACTAAAATGGCTGCATTCATTCCTGAAAAGTTGTACGGAACATTTAAAGTTGAATCAACTCGCGCTGATGGTTCTGAGCGAATTCTCGGGTTTGTTTCTCCATTTGGAAAGGATTCTGCGTTTAAGAAGCGTCAGCACACTCAGCTTAAGTGGGCGTATCAAGATTATCACGCACAATGCCCGAACTATCATATGATCGGCGGCCAACTGAAAATAATTGGTGATAAAAGATTCAAAGTTGGGGAAGACGGTGTTGTTCGTTTCTTCAAGCTAACAGATGCTGAACCTACTCCTGATGCTTCAAAATTTTCAAGCTGGTACTTGCCATTTGGCAAAATTGTAGAAACAGAGGAACCAATTCCTGATAATATTACACCAAAGGTGTTTGATAACGTTGAACTTGAAGGCTTTCGTTTGGCTGAGGAAGTCCGTCGCATTTATTGGGGCGGAGGCAACGTAGTTTGGCGAGTTGAGGACCCTCGAGGATTTGAACTTGAAATCAGTTCTGCAAATCTTGCTCGAATTCTTGATTGCTCAACCATTTCAAACGGTGTTATTCAGGATAAGTGTATCTGGGGCAGAGACGGTGCACAAAATATCCTGCTTCCGGTTTCATCTGACATTTATAAAGAATCAAACCGCTTAACTTCAACTATCAAAAAATCACAGAACTTTTCACTGAAAGACTTAACCCTCGGTGATAGCGTTAAAATAGTAGGTGATGATAGAATCTTTATTTACTATGGAAATTACAAGTGCTTGCAAGCTGAAGAAACTTACTTTGACGTTGATGCTTATCGAAAATTAGTTTCAACACGTGTTGAAGGGCTCGACCAACTTTATAAGCAATTTGAAACAAAAACAATCGCGAGCGGTTTTGTTTTTAAGCCTTTAAAGTGGAAAGATCGTTATGCTCTTAAGTGCGGCAATACCATTATGTTTGTAAGCACACCTAAAATTGCTGAAATTGTTTGCAAAACAATGGATGAAGCTTGGAAAGACGGCTTTGCAGCTGATATCAATGAAAATCGTTCAAAATATGAATTTGAAAATTTTGAACCAATTATGCTAAGTACGAAAGCTTATAAGGATCAAGACGTTTCAGTTATAAAAGAACCAATGTCTGTGCAAAAGATACAATACACGTTGTCAATTCTTAAATCTTCTTTTGATGAGCTTAGAAATAATCTTGAGTTAAAAAATCTTAATTCATATAATCGTCTTTGGGGGATTGCTCGACACAAAGAAACAGGATTGTTTTACGCTGTGAAAAACAGTTGGGATTATTCAAGCAGCACTGGGTTTGTGCAACATACCCTACAAGGTCAACGAATATTTGAAGATTTGCTTGATAATGGATTGATCATTCAATTTGGAAATATTGAAAATAAATCAAGTAGCATTTTGGCGCATTCACAAAAATTGTTTTCAACTGTCGATTTTCGTGTTATAATACGAGCTGAGAATTTAGAAAGATTTGAGCTTTTTGACTTGTATTTTCAAACACCAAAAGAGAAAATAAGGATAACAAAATAAGAGAAATATGGGAATAATTTAATAGGAGAAATTATGAAAATCTTGATAACGGGAATGAATAAGCTGCAGTGTACAAGAGACTTTTATCTAAACCAGCAGCTAAAGGTAATTCCAAGTCATTACTCGTTGATAAGATGTCTTGAGGATATGGGTCACGAAGTTGATCAGCGCGTTGTTACGATTGGTGAAGATTTAGAAGAATACGATCGCGTTATCGTTTTCTTACACAACCCCGCCGGCTTTGCTGGCTTTTTATACAATGGACTTTGGGCAATTTACGCTCGGCCTGATTGTATTATGGCCTACGATGACTGGCAAATTGATTCAATTACAAAGGGGCTTGAATCTCTCTGTGATCCAGAAAAGTTATTTAGAGATTACGTTAAAGATGGTTGCAAGGAAGTTCCTGAAAATGTTGAGCAATATCAAGATGAATTGATTGGTGCAATTCAACTAATTGGCGCGCGTGAAAATGATATGCTGATTTCAGCGTTTGCTGGTGGTGACCTTTCACTGATTATTGATTACCCAGCTGATAAGCTTTTCAGCTACAATCCAAACCCATATCACCTACATCGTCAAGCTGAAAGTCGTGATAAAAAGCGAATTTTTAACTTTGCAGGTTTAGTTCAGGGTAAAACTCAAAAATGGCTTAAGAAGCAGAATGTCGAGTCAACAGGCTGGGAGCTGAAGCTTTACGGTTCACGTAAGGATGGTCAGGATCGAGTCACTGAGGATGAGATGGTCAACCTGTACGGTGAGCATTGGGGTATCTTAATGGCAGGTTATCACCACGCTGGATCGGGCTGGTGGCGTGCCAGACCCACGCAGGTTGCCGATGCTGGTTCCATCTTGATTGGCGAACCAAAAGAAATGATGCTTTACTACAATGATGATTTCCTTTCGACACTCACACCTCAAATGCTGGCTGAAATGGATGATGAAGAACTTGAAGCAATTGCTGAAGGTCAACGTTTAGCGCTTTATCTCAATCACCCATTAGACAAATCAGTTCAGCAAGCTGAACTTACAAAGGTACTTAAATGAAAAGAATTCTTGTAGTAGGAGCTGGATTTGCCGGGGCAACCGCAGCTCGTGAACTTGCTGACGCTGGCTTTCAGGTTCACATAATTGATAAACGTAGACATTTAGCCGGTAACGCGTTTGACTACGTCAATCACCACGGTATTCGGGTTCACAAGTATGGGCCTCACTTATTTCACACAAAAAATGAAGATGTTTTCAGCTTTCTTCAACGCTTCTCTGATTGGGTGCCGTATCAACACAGGGTAAAAGCTCAACTTTCAGATGGTCGCTATGTAACTCTTCCAGTTAACAGGGAAACAAAAGAAATCGTTGGTGAAGAACATGTTCTTGATATTTTCTTCAGACCCTATACCAAGAAAATGTGGGGAGTTGAACTTGATGAACTTGATCCAAGCATTATCAAGCGAGTTCCAATTCGTGACGATTATAACGAGCTCTACTTTCCAAATGACCCATTTCAGGCGCTTCCAGTTGAAGGTTATACAGTTCTGGTTAGAAATATGTTGTTTCATCAGAATATAACTATCGAACTTGACAAAGCATTTAGCCGTGAAATGGAAGCTGATTATGACCACATCTTTAACTCCATGCCAATTGATCAGTACTTCAATTTTTCACTTGGTGAGTTGCCGTATCGTTCGATAAAATTTCACGAATTTCACTTACCAATGCCGCTTGCTTTGCCTGCCCCAGTTGTTAACTTTACTCATGATGGTCCATACACACGTGTTACTGAGTGGAAACAATTAACAAATAGTAATAACAATATGTACATGACTTCGCTTACTTTTGAGGAGCCATGTGACTATCGTGATAATTATCAAGAACGTTATTATCCTGTTAAAGATGTCTCAGGTAAAAATCGTGATTTATATCACCAGTACGTTGAGCTTGCAAAAGAAAATGAAAAAATGACTTTCATTGGCCGGTGTGGGTTATACGTCTACATCGATATCGATCAAGCAATAGCCTCAACCCAAGCGACAGTTCGTCGTTTCTTAAAAGAACAACAATGACAACTTTATTTTTAACACTTACAGGACCAACCTGTTCAGGTAAAACTTACCTTCATGACGCTTTGCGAGAGACATATGGATACTCTCGCTTAGTCTCAACTACTACGCGTCCGCCAAGAGCAGGCGAAGTTGAAGGCCGTGAATACTACTTCATCACGAAAGAACAATCGCTTATAATGAAGGAAGAAGGGCTGTTCGCAGAATGGGTAAGTTTCAACGGAGTTTATTACGGAATTACCGATGAAGAGATGGACATTAAACTTGCTTTAGGCAAGCCAATTTTGTTGATCTTGACACCGCAGGGGGTTGAGATTTACAAAGAATATGCACAACCAAGAGGAATTAAAGTAAAAAGTGTTTATGTTGAAACGCCAAAGAAAACACGAATTCAACGGTTAGAAAATCGGTTCTTGTCATCAGTGTATTATAACTTTGATCGAGATGCTGTTGCAGCTGGAATTCATGAATATACCAACCGCTTACTAAATGAAATACCTAAAGAAGATGCTTGGAAGAGCGATCATAACTGGGATTTAATTATTTCAGGTTTAGATGTTAATGATGCTATGCAGCAGGTTTACACTTTAGTAGCGGAGGCTAACGACGACCAGCATTAAATAGCTTATAAAATGAATAAAGAGAATCTATTATGAGCTATCACTTCACTGCCGACCTTCATGTTTTTCACAAAAACATCATTAAATACGCTAGACGTCCATTTAACTCTGTGGAAGAAATGAATGACACAATTTTAAACAATTGGAATTCACAAGTTAAACCTGGAGATAATGTTTATATTTTAGGTGACATTTCATTTGGTCATCATGAAGAAACTGAAGAATTTATTAAGAAGTTAAATGGAAATCTTTTTCTAGTTAGAGGTAATCATGACAGAATTTTACGAGGACCTTTAACTCAGTACTTTGAGTGGGTACGTGATCTTGCTGAAATTTTGATTCCAGATAATGAACATCCTCATGAAAAACAAAAGATCATTTTATGTCATTATGCAATGAAGGTTTGGAACCAAAGCCACTTCGGAAGTTGGCATTGTTACGGACATTCTCATGGCACAATGCCAGATGACCCCAATTCACTTTCAATGGATGTTGGAATGGATTGTAATAACTTTTTTCCTTTTTCATATGAACAAATAAAAGAACGTATGAAATTAAAAACATTTAAGCCGCTTGATCGTCATGGTAGGGATAAAAATTCCAATTACGAATAAATACTAAATCAAAAATTTAGCTTAAGGAGCTTTTAATGGGCGGTAATGTATCTTTTCGCCAATTCCTTTTACTTGAGGGTGGCAATGTTACAATTGATGATACAATTAGAGCTGATAGTATCGACTTAACACAGTTTGAAAGAAATGATGTTGTTGAAGTTATAAAAGCAGGGCTTCACGCTATTAATGACAAGTATGAAAAGAAAAACGGTGTACCTATATGGCAGCAAGGGCAGTTAAATTCAGGTAAGATTTTTTCTGGTTCTGCTCGTCATTTATTTGATGAGAATATTCCAAATGAAGAATTTATCAAACACAAATCAAAGGTTGGTGACATTGATACAATGGTTGACCTTGAGCTCAAGGAACAACTAGAAAAGTTTCTTGACGCAAACAAAGGAAAAACTTTTGAAGGACTTAAGCTAATTGGCTGGAAAAAATCCGCCGACCAATTTATTACACTTTGGAAAACATCACCTTTTAACATAAAAGTTCAAGTTGATTTAGAATTTGTTGCGTTTATTGATGGAAAACCATCAGAATGGGCAGATTTTAGTCATTCATCAGACTGGAATGATATAAAGAGCGGTGTTAAGGGAGCATTCCACAAAATATTAATGATGTCACTTCTTGCTCCAAAAGCTGAGGTCGGCATTGAACAGATGATTCGTAAGGATAAAGATACTGGCAAACCACGTGAACGTGAATTTTATGGAACTGAGCACGCAATTTCTCTAAAAGGAATCCGTAAAAAGTACAAAAAGATTGATGGCGAAACTCGTGAAATTAAAGGAATTGATGGACAATCAAAAACCGTTCCAGTTTTCAAAGCAACAAATTCAAAAAACTTCATTGAAGACATTAATCTGATTTTTAAGTCTGCCTTCGCTGCTGCACCTACAGCAAAGGAAAAGGAACAATTTAAAAGCTTCAGTGGTATTATCAAAATAATTAAATTGAAGATGACGCCTGAGCAGCAACAAGCAGTGTTTAATAAATTCTACGACAAGTTGTTTGGTGATGGTGCTCAAGGTCTTTACATTCAAGATCCACAGCGAGACATGGATGAAAAAATGGTGGCAGTAAGAGCACTTTCAAAGGGGTTAGGTATTTCACTGAGTCCTGAACAAATTACTATGCGTAACGAATATGTAGCAGAATACAAATGACAAGTTTTGTAGAATTTCTAAAGAGACCAAAGCCGACTCGTCGAAAGAGCATAATGCATCTTGACAAGATGTCACCTTCTGCATTTCTTGAAATGACTGAAACTTGGCAAACACAACTTCGAGTACCCATCTCATTAAAAGTTGACGGTGCTGGTATTCGCTTTGGCAAGGATTGTGCCGGCGAGTTTTTCTTTGAAAGCTCGAATTCAGGGCCTGTCTACGATTCTGAAGCGTTCACTCGCTACGCTGAGGAGAATGGAAAAAGCTTGCCAAGAGCTGAAGCGTACGCTAAAATGTTTGCGCTTATTCAAAACTCAGGAATGTGGAAAATACTCCCAGCTAATTCTAAGGTTTTAGCTGAAGCTCTTTATACTGGTCTAGCAACGATTACGGAATCAGGTCAGGCGACTTTTGTAAAAATACCGTATGACACCAGTAAGTTGGGCAAAGAGCTAACAATATTCCCTATTGCTCTTGTTGATCTAGGAAATGAAGATAACTCTGATGACAACAAAATTGTTGAACAACTTTGCGGTCTCAGCAATGATCAGATCAAGATAATCAACCCTAACCTTGGAACGTTCAACATCGATGTTACCAAGGAACTTTACGAGCTGCTAGCCGTGCGCAAGCAGGTAATTCGGTCAAGACGCCCAGAAGATGCAGCTATTAAAGAACATCATCTATCTATTATAAGGAAGATTCAGAATAATCTTACGTCCAAGATTCTAAGCGCTCGCTTTGACAACGATATGATCGGGCCAGTCATTGAAGGTTATGTTCTCAATCTTCCTAATTGTAGATTGAAGGTCACAACTCCAGAATTTCGAGCGACCTTCAAAACCTGACACGGTTTCTGCTGGTTTCGCACCGTTTCAGCTTTTTTTCAATATTTTTTGAAAAATAGTGTACATTTCTGCGGTTTGGCTTATAATAATCACATAAACCAACCAAACTAAAGAAAACGGTGATTACGATGACTAAAGCAGCTACCATCCGCCAAGATAAAGCAACTGGGAAATACCACGCTGTCTTCGGTGGTGTAGTGTTGAATCGCTCCTTCTCCAAAGAGTACCTCATTCAAGTCATTCGCGAAGGTAAATCGCCGAAAGCAACTCGTCTTGGTGTTACCGACGTAATCGATAACGACACCGTCAACGTATCGGTTGTTCCTCCTGCAGCTATGTTAGCTCAGCCTGAACAACACGCTCACAAAAGCACAATCTTCAATATTAACAAACGTTTTGCTTTTGTTGAACAGCTAACCAACATGATTATCGATGGTGAAATTCCCTCGCTGATTATTACTGGTGAAGGTGGTCTTGGTAAAACCTACACAGTAATGAAAACTCTGAAGGACGCGGGTTTGACCAACACACGTGACAGCATGCAAAAGTTTGTGGATGTTGAGGCTGGTGAAGATGCCGCTGAGTTCGTTATTGAAGGGGATTACACAGTCGTTAAAGGTTACTCGACAGCACGTGGACTTTATCGCACTCTTTTCGAAAATCGTGAGCGGATCGTCGTATTTGATGACTGTGATAAAGTTCTCCGTGACGAAGTCGCAGTCAACTTGCTCAAGTCGGCGCTGGACAGCTATGACGAACGCTGGATCACTTGGAATTCTGAACAATCGCCTAATTCTGATCTTCCGAAAAGCTTCTTGTTTACTGGCCAGATCATCTTCATTAGCAATCTGGCACAATATAAGATTGACCAAGCCGTTCGGTCGCGTTCCATGTGCGTAGATTTAATGATGAACACCGAACAGAAAATTGAGCGTATGGGGCACATCATTGAATCTGACGATTTCTTGCCGAAGTTCAACTTAACTCAAAAACAGGAAGCTCTTGAGTTCATTGATCTTCACAAGAGCGAGGCTACGGAAATAAGCCTTCGCACTTTGATCTCTGTAACGAAAATCAGAGCTAATGCCAAGGTTGGTAACTGGAAAGAGTTGGCTCTTTATATCCTCACCACTAGCGACGACCAGTAAAAAGCGGAGATTTTCACAAGGACGTGAAAATACTTTTCAAAAATGTTGTACAAATTAGAAAATCTAGTTATAATTTAATCACGATCTACAAAATCGTTAACTAACCTCTAATAGCTGAACAGGAGATGACTAAAATGACTACACAAACTACTGAAACTCACGATGTGGTTGCCATTCGCACTGAAATCAAAGGTCTGCGCGATGCCATCCACGCTGAACTCGCCGACTTGCGTGTAAAACAAGCCAAGGTCAAGGAGCTGCTAGCTCTCATTCATGGGGACGCTGATGTTCGGCGCGCCGCCCGTGAAGCTCGGCGCGCCGAACATGTCGCTATCGTTACCGCTAAGCGTGAAAAGCGGGCTGAGGCCAAGGCTAAGCGAGATGCCGAACATCAAGTACTCGCCGCCCAGCGGGCCGAAGCCAAGGCTAAGCGGGATGCCGAGCGGGCCGTAGCCAAGGCTAAGCGCGAAGAAGCTCGCAAGATCGCCGACGCAGAGCGTGACGCTCGCAAGGCTGCCCGTGAAGCCGCTAAGGTAGTAAAGCCGACCAGCGTCCCGACCGCCGACCCGTTGACTGAGCTAGCCAAGGCTCAGGTCAAGGTCAAGAAAGTAAAGCAGACAGCAGCTGCTGTAGCTTAAGCTTTCAATTCCGGCAGATCTAAAACAAGGGTGTTTTAAAACACCCTTGTTTTATAAAAAGAGCATTACAATGAACATTTCAGTTCTTGATCTTCAACAAATGTGCGCTTCATTAAATCTTCAACTTCAAGTGAAGAATTTTAAGGTTCTGGTTTCCAAAAATGGAAAAATAATTGGGAATTTTAAAAGTCTTCATGACACATACTTATTTGTTAAAGGTCAACTTTCGTGAAAATCATTGGAACAAATACCCATGATTACTATGACGCAGTTCGTGTTCATGGACACGATGAAACAGGACACATTTTTTTAAGAAACAGTGAAATAGTTTTTGCAAAGCCTAATGGTCGCTGGTTAACTAGAAATGTTGGAATTGCTACTAAAGTAAATCACGCTCTTGACTTCATGTTTGAGGGTTTGCTGATAGGCGCTGATACTAGCCATTACTCAATGGCTCCAAATTTTGACGTAACTGTTAATAAAATAAGACACCAGTTTACCTTAGGGTATCGCAGAGTCTTGTTTTGCGGTAAGCTATATACCTCTATTAAGGTCCATCGATCTTCAACTGGAGTGTCCTCTGATCCTTCTTTCAAAAGCTTTGATTATAACTATTTCTATACGATTGAATCGCTTCAACATTATCTAGAAAATTATGAAATCAATCTTAAAAAAGAAAAATCAGATACTAGAAATTGGAGAAAACCACAGCTTTCTATAGAAAATATCTCTAAAAACTTAACTGTTTCTGATACGCACTTTAATCATTGCGTTGAGAACAAGCTTGTGATTGCAATCACGGTTCCAGAGCCTGGCGGTTCCAACGCCATAGTTGAGTTAAATGGTGAACTTAAAAAAGTTCAATTCTATAAAGTGTTTGATGCATTTACTGCATACCAAGAGCTTGCAATGTATGTCGACGGGTATCTCGCGTATCCGGGTAACCAGATGATAGAAATAGAAAATGAATTTAGAGTTAAGGCTCATGGTTTCGATCACAAATATGCTTTCAGAAAGCTGCCTGAGAAGTGAAAGTGTACATTCTATAGCAAATAAGCTATAATTGTAATAGGAGGTAAGAGCTATGTCAGTCAAATTCTTTTTACAGCTTCTTCCACCTGGATTTGTTCTGGCCAAGGTAAGAAACCGCAACGTTTGGAAATTGATAAATACTAATGTTAATGTCGTGGGTTATTTCTCAAAAGAAGAATTAACACCATGTTTAGCACGCGCACTTCGACATGATACGAGTTAAAAATCTAATTCAGAAATTTTACAAGAAATTCAAACTTTCTATTATTTGGGTAAGTTGGAATTTACTTGCGATTACTCTCATAAAAATTGGTGATAACATTAGATCATTTTACGGAGCTGATTTTGCTACAGCCTTAACAAGTTCGTTACTTTGTTTAATTGTACCGTTTTTTGTTTTTTTACTGTTTAAGGATTAAGAATATGATTAATAGTTTACTACTCGAAAAAGCCCTTCGTGATTCTCACATCACAATTTATTTTAAAAATGGCGGTGTGTCAAATTTTACTTTGGCACCGGCATTGATCAAGCAGATTCGTCCAAGCGCAATTGATGAAAACTCAGCTTCCGTGCTTGTTAAGCCAGACCCAAATGAAATGCTTGCGTATAGCATTGACAGGAAAATGTGGCAAGTTGTAAAACTTGACAACATCAAAGATGCTTGCGCAGCAGCCGGTTCTGTACTTAAAAAGTCAGTTGCACCATCAAAAAAGACTGTTACCAAGCAAGCAACTGTAGCGCCGGCGGTCGTAACGCCTGTTAAAGACAAGACACTTGATCAACAAGAGTCAAATTATCGTCGGCTCTTGAAAAGTGGCGTTTGTCGAATTCACTTTACCAAGGTTGACAAGACTGATCGTGTTCTTATTGGAACTCTAAATGAAGAACTGATTGACCGTTTTGGCTCACAGGACAGTTTTCAATCTGTAGCAAAGAAGGCTGGCGCCCGTACTATTCGGGTTTTTGACTTGAGTGTTTGTGAGTGGCGCGCGTTCCGTGTTAGCTCAGTAATTACTTTCTCGCTCATTAAATAAGGAAGTTTATGGATCCAATCCAGCGCGTTCTTGAAGATAGTATTGCCGCATTAAATTCTCAACGTCACATTGATCATTGGGAATTTCCATTAGAAGCTGACACGACCATTACTTCAGAAATGATCTTGCTCAATTACTACTTTGAGCCTGGACCATTTGCGTTAAATCTTTCTGAAGAACTCATTAATAAATTTTGCAATTATTTGTTTACGACGCAAAATGAAAATGGGTCTTGGTCATTATATGATGATAGTTACGGTGATATTTCGACCACAGTAAAAGCGTATTACGCGCTAAAAATGGCCAGCGTTGACATCAACGAACGCTTCATGAAACGCGCTCGCGATTGGATTCTTAGCAATGACGGTGCTGAGTCAGCTAACGTGTTCACCCACTTAATGCTGGCTCAGTTTCGTCAACTTTCATGGGAAAAGGTTCCGTGCGTCCCTATTGATATAGTAATGAATAAAAAGTTTCTCTACCGAGTTTCATATTGGACGAGAACTGTAGTTGTTCCACTTTCTATTATTAGTTCCCTTAAAATTGAGGCCGCCAATATCCGAAATATTGGTTGTTCAGAGCTTTTTCTTAATTTTGAAAATCCAATTATTAAGCGTCCAACGGAATCATTTTTTGGACAGCTAGCTAAAGCAGCTGATAAAGCGCTTCACTTGCGGGCGAGATGGTGGAAACCAAAAAAGTACCATTTAGATGCTGCGTTTGACTGGATTTATCCACGGGCACGAGGGGTTGATGGGCTTGGAGCTATTTTTCCTGCGGTTGTCAACTCGTACATTTCATTTGTGCATCGAGCTAGTACAAAGTTGACTGAATCAGAAGCAAACTATAATTACATGTTCATAAACATCGCAAAAGATGCGTTGAAATATTTAATTATTGATGAAGCTGAATCATCTGCCGCGTGGGTTCAACCATGTGTAAGTCCAGTTTGGGATACTGCGCTTTCGATTGCCGCTCTTCAAGAAGCTGGTGAAAATGTTTCAAAATCTATTGAATGGTTAAAGCACAAGCGAATTGAAACTCATTATGGCGACTGGGCTGAAGCTCAAAAAGATTTGCCATTTGAAAAGAGAGCTCCGCTTAACACTTCGCCATGTGCGTGGGCATTTCAGCGTGAAAATCCATATTATCCAGATGTTGATGATACAGCAATTGCTGCGACAGTAATTTTAAACAGCTCACATAATTTTGATTCTTCAGATAAATTACTTGAAACTGCTGAATGGTTGTTAGAAATGCAATCTGATAACGGCGGATGGGGTGCTTTTGATCGCAATAATGAGCATTACTGGCTTAATGAAATTCCTTTTGCTGACCATGACGCGATGATTGACCCACCAACTGTTGATGTTACTGGTAGGGTGTTAAGTTTTCTAGCAAAATTTTCACATAGAAATGAAGCTATACTTATTCATGAACAACTAATCTCTGCGATGACCAGAGGAGTTCGGTTTATTGAAAATAATCAGGCGCAAAATGGTGGTTGGTGGGGTCGCTGGGGAACAAACTATCTTTGGGGGACTTGGTCAGCTGTAAAAGCTCTCACTGACATTGGACTTACCTTAGATTATCATCCAGTAAAAATGTCACTCAATTTTTTACATGATACTCAAAATAAAGATGGTGGTTGGGGTGAGTCAAATCTTAGCTATGAGTCTCACAAATATATTTCTTTAAGAAGCAACGCGTTTCACACTGCGCTTGCTGTTCTCACATTGTGCCACATTGGGCAAGCATCAACTGAAGAGTGCAAGCGCGGCGTTGATTGGTTAGTAAACAACTATCAAAATGATTCCCAGTCATGGCCTACATTAGGTCATAACGCTCCTGGATTTCCACGTGTTTTCTATCTAAAGTACTATGGTTACTCGTATTATTTTCCTGTTTGGGCTTTAGCTAAATATAGAAAATCAATAACTCAGAGCAGCTAAAATGAATTTAGGTAAAATTTTACTAACCACAATTATTGGAACCGTTGCTATTTTTATTTGCGGAGAAGTTCTCTTTGATAATGAAGTGACAGTTTCTGACGTACAACTTTACATGATGATAGGATTTACGTTGTTGTGGACTTGGGCTATTTTTCAAATTCATAAGAATTTCAAAAAATAATTGTACAATTTCTAGCTTCTATGCTATAATTTGCACATAAAAAATTGAGGACTGCAGTGATGAAAAATTTATACCGAGTTGATTATAGTTTCATAAATGATCAAAATGAAATTAAACAATACGCCTTATTTGAAGGCGCCTCAAATGAAGAAGAACTTCAAGAAATTTTAAAAAAACGTCTTCTTGACAATGTCACGATTGAAAAAATTCAAATTCATGAATCGTTTATCACGCTTATAAACTTCGCTCCTGATAAAAACAATGGGATGAAACATACCGACACCTCAAAGGTGTGGGCTGTTTTAAGCTGCGGTGATGGTGACACCGCAGCTTACGATTACATTAGCAACATTTTTGGCATTAACGAATTTGACGAAACGATCGGAAAACCCACTTTTACTGTAAATGTTGTATCAGTTGTTTATAAGCAACATTCAAATGGCGGCAGAACTAATAACAAAGATTACCCATCGATCGATGCTTATGTAAATGATCCTATCACAAAAAAACTTTACCAGCAAAAACTCAAAAGTAGTTTTTTTGATCTTTCACCTGGTGATCCAGATAGCGTAGACGCTATCTACACCATTGAATACAACGGCCAATTATTTAACCTTAGTGGAACTCACTATGATATTATTCCACCCGACTGGTACTCAGAAGAACACCAAGATACTGGCAAGCGGTTATCAAAAAGCGTGGCGTATGATACTGCTGAAGAGGCACTTAATTCACTAGGCGAACCAACTAATGATCTTTTCGGTCAGCGGTATTTTCCTGTTGTAAAATGCGACCGCGCTAATCTTAGCAGTGTTGTTAATGAATGTGAAAATTTCAAGTCATGTTCAAAACCAATTTTCTTTGGTAATTACGCATTTATTGGTATTCGCTCAAAGACACATGAAGTCAACTACATTCGTGATGTGTATAAAGCTGGCGGTGTTGTTTTAAAAAATGAAGAGTGGAACTGGTAAAATGAATAAAATAAAGGCTGTATTTTTCAGGTGGTCAGTTTGTGTAATGCTACCGTTGTTTATCTTTCAGGTGCGAAACAGTTATTTGACATTTGATCAAATATCTGATTCTGAATTTTATATTCTACTGACAACCACTGCAGTTCTCATGCTGATTATGCGAATCAGAGTTAAGATTGCAGTTGAAAGGAGCAAATACAATGTTTAACGTGTTTAACAAACACAAGAAGTTATTTAAATTTAGGCGGTCACTCGCTAAGCGTAATCAACACCTAGAACCAGTGCTTGACGCGCTGGGGTTTGAGCATGTCTTATGGGATAATTATCCTTTCTTCAAACCAAACGACGCACTCTTTGATAAACTTCAAAGCATTGGCTTTGAAAAGGTAACTGACGTTGAACTTCATACCGCAACATTTGTGCCGGTAGGTTTAAAAGCGGCACAATTATGGTATAATAAGACACATAATTTCTGGTTTTTCATCTCTATGAATGAAGTACAGTACTTGGCATTGTTCAGAACTGTTGCTTTTTTGAATGATTTAAAGTCGGATGTTTATGATATTGATGAACTTTTTTTAAAATTGTATCATTACACTTTAATTCTAACAAGTCTGGAGTTCGATAATGAAAAAGTTTATACTGACCCTGCTAAGTTTGCTGCTGTTCAGCTTGACCAGCGCGGCCGCATCGCTGGATGAAAGTGCTAATCTTGCAGGAAGAGCAGTTACGCAAGAAACAGCGAAAGCAATTAAAGGTCACTATGGTTGCAGTGCCGATATAAATCAAGGCGGATTTGTAAAAGAAGATCTTGCGGTATTTTGGGTTGTTGAAGTTCAATGTGATCGTCGAACTATTATTGTTGATCGCATTTACCTTGTCCAACCAACTACAAAAGGTGATTGGACAGTTGTTAAAAAATTCGATGCTGGAATTCATCCTGAATTTACTGTAACTGGAATGAAGATTGACGGTGATTCAATCATAATTGAAGGTTATGATCAATCGCAAAAACTTGTTCAACGGTCTCTTGATATAGTTCAAAAATAAGTGAAAATTTTTTTGTCATTTTTGCTGCTTTCAAGCGCAGGATCATTATTAGGCCATTATTTTATACATTTTTTGCCAGAATTCTGTGATAGTTGTGGATTAATTTTTGGATTTTTTGGCGGATTTGCTATTTGGTTTAGCTACTGGTTTTACACTTTAATGGGGTAGCTTAAGTTATTTTGATCTTTTAGATTTTTGTGACATTGGAGGATTTGATGGCGGAGATTAGCGTTACGCCAGAACAACTTCTAGATCATATTATTTTAGTGGGCAATAAGGTTATCATTTGGCTTCATAAATTTGATCGTAAACCAAATGATACACTGATAAATTCTGCTCTTTTGGGAGCTAAATTTAATTTTGCTGAAAAATTTGGAATAACAAACGGTGATGTTCTTCTTTATAATTATGTATGTCTAAATTTTGATATGATAGAAAAACAAGATTGTCTCAAAATTCGAAAACCATTAATTTTATTGCACACGTTGCTTTTAGGGCATGACATTGAAATTAATGGAGAAACGTATCATTATTTTTCAAAAGGCGATACGTACGAACGTAATTTGGAAACCACATGTGAAATCGCTTCAGATGGATTATATGTAAAACGAAGTCGCTTTAAAGCTGGTAATACCTTGTATTCAGGCATTGCTTATTTGCCAGTTAATTATGCGATTAATGATTTTATTGAAATGGCTGAAAAAATAACAGATGAAAAAATCATAGATTTAATTTTTTCATTAAATATTAAATCCGTCCGAGAAATAATGAAGGGGTAATCATGAGTAAATTCAAGCTTGTTTTTAGTGAAAGCCACGTTACAGACGAACATAATACGGGGTGTCAGACTGCTATTGTTGAAGCACCCGATTTGGACTTTGCGTGGAAAACGATAGAATGTGATTGCTCAGTCGGTTACTATATTATTCGTATCTCTTCTGAAGAAATTTCTAGTTTACAAAACTGAAGTTTCATTTTATAATTCCCTAAATTGTTGATCACTATGCTGACGTTTTTAAAAACGGCCCGCACGGTGATTTGCTTGGTGCAAGGAATGGGCCAAGTACAATTTAGGGAATTACATGTCAGAAACTGCAAATCGCATTCGAAATAAAAAACTACCGCCGCTAAAGCAATTAATTCAGAATTTTCACTCTATTACATTAAACACTTTTGGAAAAATACCAAAAGGCAATCATACCATCTATGCACTCTACGCAGTTGATGATCTTTTAGATCCACTTGATGAAGGAGCTGATCTTTTAAAAATTGGTCGTGCATCATCATTAAACGGTAGAATTAATCGGTATAAACAATGTATTCGTTTAAATCAAAATAATGAACCATGCCCAACAACATCAAATATCGTCCAAGATTTAATCGATGGGTTTGTTGTACGAGTTGTTTTTAAAGTCTTAGAAATTGTACCAACACTTCAAGCTGCAATAACACAGGAAAATTACTGGCAAAATTATTACAAAACGTCATTTAATTTTACTCCAATTATTCCGATGAGAGAAACAGTTCAATTAATTCAATAGTGTACATACGCTATTGTTTTTATTTATAATTTAACTTTAAGATGAAATGAGGATGATTATGTACCGTCATACAGTATTGAAAATTTACGGTGGTCGTAAAGGTTTAAAAAGGGCCTTTATTATAAGATCGGCTTATGGAAAAAATCCTGACGCAATTCTTAAGGAATATGTAAACAGAGCTTATAATCCAAAGCTTCACAAGATGAATGATCTTTATGATGCAACATTCGGCGCTTTTGTTAGAGATAATGGGTTAGAAGCGTGTAATTTTACAATTGAAATTTTGAGACATTTCAAAAAACTTGAAGATGCTAATAAATTTCTGAACAAAAAAGTATCAGATTGGCACTATTGCGACTTGTCATTGAACATGCGTAGTAGAACAGAAGATGTTCAATTCCTACACGGTGCAATTTTGTTTAAAGTGCAAAAATTTGCTTTCGTTTCTAGAGGAATTACACCTATTAAAAAAATCGCCCAAAATTTAATTTGGGGTGCGTATCACGAAAAATGTCATTATTACAAAACGCCTGCAGGCGTTTTTATCCGCGACAACAACATCGTGCTTAATGATCCGAATATTGTTTTGTATGAAGCAAAATGTGGTGAAAAACACAAAGAAGATAATTCCGGTAAATTAAAGGAAGCGCTTCAAAATATTGGCTTTACTTTGCTGAACACATTTTAATTAGTAAATTTAAAAATTAATTTATTTGTAACAAAAAGGCTTTAAACATCTCATAAATAGCACCATATAATCACATATGGTGCTATCATGCCTCTTCGTACAAAGTCTAGGGTTCTTTTCATCCTCAAACATCGTGACACTGCTTTCTTAGGAGAAGAATACAGTAACACACTTTCATCAGGTCTTTTAAATTCAGCAACGCTAGTATCTGAAATGTTGCATGATTTAAAAACTCCAACGAAGTTAGTTCAAGTTATAGATAACAACGGCATTGATAGAGAAGTCACTCAATTTAGACCTACACACGTTATCATTGAGGCACTTTGGGTAGTACCTGATAAATTTGATGTTCTAACAAGACTTCATCCTAATGTAAAATGGATTGTTCGTAATCATTCAAACATACCTTTCCTGTCTAATGAGGGCATCGCTGTTGAATGGTTAATCAAGTACATTAGAAGACCTAATGTATTCATTGCAATGAATACAGAGGAAGCCCGTAATGAATTCATTGAAATTATTTGTCAGCATCACACGATGAGAGCTCGAGACGCTAAAAAGCACGTCATTTATTTTCCTAATTATTATAAGATGACAACTAGAGATATTCCTCATAAAATTGCAAATGATGTTTTAGATATTTCTTGTTATGGAGCTATTCGACCACTTAAAAATCACTTAAAACAAGCTGTAGCTGCGATTTCTTACGCGCGTCGAAAGCATAAGAAGATGAATTTTCACATTAATGCTACCAGATTAGAAGGTCATGGAGCTCCAATTCTAAAGAATATAAGAGCGCTTTTTGAAAATCAAAATGACATAAAACTTATAGAGCATTCTTGGGTTGAACATGAAAAATTTCTTGACTTAATGGCACAAATGGGCCTTTCAATGCAAGTTAGCTACTCAGAAACATTTAACATCGTTTCGGCTGACGCTGTTTCTGTAGGAACACCAGTTGTGGTTTCATCAGAAATTTCCTGGGTGCCAAGCATGTTTCACGCTGACCCAAATGATACTGAATCTATTATCAAGGGAATTGATCGTGCCTTATTTTGGAATAATTTCATAACTAGACGTATCAATAAAGCATATCTTACTTCTTACAATAACGAAGCAAAGGAACATATTTTAGAAGCTGTTAATTTTTATGATTAAATAAAATGTTTCTCCGTATTTTTCTTATTCTCACGCCTTTAATAGGCTTCATTATCGGCATTACTATTAAGAATCATCTTGACACGATTCAAAAAGAACGATTAGTTGCTGAGCATCAGTGTCAATTTCTACAAGGTGCTTTCTATGTCGTAAAAACTGGATATTTCTGCATTAAGGACAATAGAATTATTATTAACAAGGAATATTAAATTCCATTTTTTAATTGTGTTAATTTACATAAATTGATAGTATAATATCACCTTAATATAAAAATATGGTGACATATGACAGTTGAATTAGTAGTCGAAAAAGAAATTCTATTTGAGCGGCCGCCAATCGACACATTTTTAGTAATGGTCAATTATGAGCATGGTGATGCCGACCACAGTTCCGATTCAACATTTGAGTTCAAATCACAGGAGCATGACGATGCGCATAATTTTGTAGAGGTGTTGTTAGCCTATAAAAAGTTTGCCAACACCAACTGGAACACTTTATGTGACACACGAAGAAGTCATCGTGCTATTAAAAAATGGTTGCTATCAGAAGGTTTCGAAGAAAAGTTCATTGACCGTGTGATGAATAAATTTGACCTGTTTGAGACCGATGTTGTTTACGGAATTCATGACACTTACTACGCGCACATTGAAAGTTTTGAAATTTTTTACTTTGATAAAGAAGGTCGAAAATTTCAAATGCGAGCTATCGAACATGAATAAAGTAATTCAATTTCCATACAAACCTCTTTATCGTCTTTATTTAGAAATTGGTAAAGACATTGATACGTATGAACAATTTCTTGAGTGGCTGGTATCTGCTGTTATTGTTGACTCTCGAATTCGTGAACGAGTTCTAAGTGAAATGACAAAAGATACAACTGTTCTCTGTCCCGATATCGATTAACTTTAACCTTTGAGGAAATAAAAATGTTAGACCTGCCTATTGCTATTTTCACTGCCATGTTTTTGACTGGCTGGATTCCATTCATTTTTTCAGTTGTGCTTGCAGTCGTTTTGATTCTAAGCATTGCGTCTGAAGAGTTCGGTATTGGTGTTGTAGCCTTTATCATTTACATGGGGCTAATGGCTATTTTTACGCCAGCAAATCCATTTGTCTGGATGTGGCACAATCCGCTAGAGCTTATCGGCGGCATGGTGCTTTATCTTGTTATCGGTGCGATCTATTCAACTGCGAAGTATTGGAGCTTTCTCAAGCAGGTCGTCAACATTGTGCACAGCTTGAAAATTCAGTACATTGAAACGTACAATGTTGGAATTGCAGCAACTGAAGAAATGCCTGAAAATCAGAAAGATGGTTGGCAGCGTTATCTTCGTGACAACTTGACTGGCAAAATTTACACTCGCTACTTCAATGGGTTGAAGGCCAGTCAGAACAAAGGCTTGATTACTGGTTGGATTGCGTTCTGGCCGTTCTCTGCCATTGGATTATTCATCGCTGATCCGCTTCGTGAGCTTATCAACTCCATTTACAATCACTTGATTGGTATCTACGACAAGATGTACACGAATGTTATCAGCTCAAAGATCAACGTCAAAGATATCTATAAGTAAGGAGTTTATAAAATGGCAAACACAGTTACTATTTCAACTGATGAATACGAAAGCTTGAAAGAATCTGATAGAAAGCTTTCAGCTCTTGA